>Ga0209679_1000940_pt1 | contig 11578 bp, 2 predicted proteins | sample WorMetHEROISLAND_4_FD_187408 | JGI IMG/M metagenome (GOLD analysis project Ga0209679, IMG submission 187408) | Marine gutless worms symbiont microbial communities from Max Planck institute for Marine Microbiology, Germany - Olavius sp. 2 HERON... ...
CTGTCATGTTACATCGTCGGAACCTTAACAAATAAGGCCAACATTAGTATTTAGTATTATTTAGTGCCTTATCGCCTTTCTACTACAAAACACGTGACCTTGAATGACCTTGAAACGACATTTTGCGTTAAATTTTTTACGCCGGTCTGAAGCCTGGCTTTCGAACTTGAACTTGTAGCGAATTTCGTCGGCGAACTTTAAACCGAAAAGGACAGCTGCGGCATCGCCCGGTCTCCTTGCGACAACACGGTTTTCTTGTTGTTAGTGCGCATTAATGAGATGAGAAGCAGATTTCACTCAGTGACAGTCAGTGTTTCAAGTTTTACGTTATGTTAAGTATCGATCACGTCAGTGAGTGTTTCCGGTGTAAACACGAAAATTTTGTGTTAACTTTCATATATAAATTTTGTGTTACTGATTTGTTAGAAGTTAACAGTACATTGCAATGGAAAAACTGCATTTAGACGATGCGCTAGAAGATGCACCGCAGGTAAATCACTGTTGTTGTATGCACTGCTGAGCTTTTGGGGGCGTAACTGAGTTTCCGACGCAACTGTTGTTTTATATATCTGTTTTCACTGAATAATATCGTAATTGTAGCTAAACTCACGTTTAACTTATTACTTTCATTGTTAGTTTTAGCTATAATTACGATATTGTCATTTATTCAGTGAAAATAAAGAGCAGTTGCGTCAACCTTTACTTTCTCAAGAGGCTGTCAAGTTACAGTTAACGGTAAATGGGCTTGTTAAGCTGTGAGCTTTTAATGTCCATAGTTGTCCATCCAAGTATCTAGTCTGTTTTTGAAACTGGAAGTGGTAGCTGCAGTAACTATATTATCTGAACCTATTCCCTTCTTCTTCGCAATACGCGCCAACTTCAATATATTGAAGACTCCGGCACGGTATGGTAGACACGTGATGCATTTTGTTTGGCTGAAAAAAGTTTTCTTACATCTAGTCGAGATCTATATATAATGCTGGCTTTCGGTTTTCAATCACCTGTTAGTGATCTTCTTCGGTGTAATGGTCAGACTTCATCAAGTTGAAAGCTCCTGATCGTAATTGGTTATTATGCTTTGAACATTCAGACTCTTGATGACACTGAGGCTGAGGAGTAGGAATTATTAAAAGATTGGTAGATAGTGTGGGTTAGTGTGCAGTTGAATGTTTGTTATTGTGCTAATATTTTTTCATGATCATATGAAATGTCAGTGCTGCAGTGTGATGCCTATCTACATGTCCTCCACATTCAGAACATACCAGAATGTGCAGAATTAGTTATTCGGTTATGTAGCAAGGTAACCCTGGGTTGAAGTGACTGCCTACAAGACTGAGACATTTCTAGCTGTAAATAAGGTTGACATACAACAACCCAGCATTGGATTATTTTCTGGATGGCATCAAGGTTATTCAAAATGGAGAAATCTTGTTACAGCTAGTCAGCAGTCTGTTGCAAGTTCATGATGATGATACTAAACCAAGTCATCAAGTACCATCAGATAACACAGATACCAGCTGATTTTCCTCATCTGTCAGTAATGACGTCACTAAAGCAGCTGTATTATGCTTACCGTTACGTGACTGAAGATAATACTGGCATTAAATGCTTGCAGTTACATTTGTAGTTACAAACATATGGTACATTGTGCGTATTTTTATGTCTAATTATCATGTATCTGACTGAAAAGTTTGCTTGATTTCCTGTCTGTTTTAAATTTAGGTGTCTGCTAAATTAAATGTTATTCGGTACCGGTATATTGTTTTGGTAAGTTGATCATCATCAAAAAATATGATAAAACTTATGTTCCTTAAAAAATTTGTTTGTCATATTGCATTCAAACGGAACTTGTTATTGTATGTAAATGCAGTCTGTTATAAGCCTAGTTGCTTTTAGTGCAGAATTTTGCCAGTGTAAATGACAGTGGCTAATAGCACGTCTTTTTATATTTGTATTAAATGGTTTTAGACTCGGAACTTGCTTGGAGTTTTTGAACGTGATTCTGACTTACTTCGAAGCTATGTGTTGAATTTGCATCGTTGCTGTAATCGTGTACTTACTGCTCAGGTTCTGATGTTTACCTTTTTCTGTTGTTTGCAGAATATATGCACTTTATATATAGGAAAACAAACAAAGTCTGTAAATCATTGTATACATTATACAGGGTGGGCTGAATTAAATGGGGCCACTCTGAATTTTCCCAAATATCTGGAAAACTATTATAGACAAGTTTAATATACACTGGCCATGATGTGTGCAAAAACGGCAGTTGCTGTAACATTTGTTTCAGAATATTGAACACTGATGTGAGTTGCAAAAATCAAAAATCTAAATTTCTGGAGAAGTGTCAGCTGCACGACTTTGTAAAATTTCAGTTTAAATTACAGAGAAATCACATTTTGGGTTTTGGGGAGTTTTTTGGCCTCATCCTGTAGAAACTGCCTCTGATAGGATATGCATTGGCAATACACAACCATTTTAATGTTCCTGCCATTTCAGAGATCTGTTAGACTGCTTCTGTTGTGACTGCAGTAAACATATGCTAAAATGTTGTACAATTTTATGTGTATGGCGCAGCAGTGATTCAGATTTTTAAATTTGTTTATTTTGTTTTTTATTAATGTGTTACAGAAAGAACTATGTGCTGCTACACAGTTTCTTTCTTCGCATCTAAAACTGTATGGAGAACAGGTAACGTAATAGTTTTAATTTAGTGACCAACATTAGTATCTATTTGGCTGCGAGCAACTTTGTTGAGATTTCTTTTAGTTAGTTGTCACATTGCTGTTCTTAATGTACGGGTAGTTGTATGTAGCTCAGGTAATCCTCAATGAAATGAAATAGGCTCGTCATACACAATACAGATAATGAATACATGATTTGGTGGAACTAGGAGCTATTTCTGATGGTGATGCAGGTGCCTGCCATAGATAATTTTGATGATGTGCAATTTAAAAATGTGTCAGGTGTAATGTACTAAGCATTTTGTTTTCTGATTGTATTACTATAACTGTGCATATAATTGCAGAGATTTCCTCTTGAGTCCGAGGAGAGCATGCTCACGTCTGTGCTCGGACAGTTTGCCGTATACATAGACGAGGTTAGCTCATTTTCTTTTATTTGTTATCTTATTCATTTATCTAGACATTTTTTGGTCAGTGTTGTGTACGCGTAGTACTTAAATTTTTATGCTAAATATTTTCTGCTGCAATAGAAAAGCTTTGATGCTGTTGTTTGGGCAACCAGAAGTACTGCCGCAACAGTGTTCTTGGCTTACCAGGTCAGGTCCACTGTCATTGTCACCCTTGAAGCCAGAAAACAAGACAGCACACACAACTGTTGTAGAGTTCTCAAATATCAATCAGTCAAATCTAGTGTTTGTAAAGCACTGCTTAAACAAAGTTCTCAGAGGCGCCTCTTATGAGTAGGCTTGCACAAACAGCCAAGTCTTAAGGTGCGATTTGAACTGTTCACAACTAACATTAATGTTCTTGAGATGAGGTGGCAGCATGTTCCAAATCTGGGGTGCCGTGACGCAGAAACTGCATGGACCATAATGCGTGGTCTGAGTACATGGTACAATCATGTCGTCGTTGTCAGCAGAGCAAAGCCGGGAATGAAAGGGAATGCAGACAATCGGTGAACAGATGTTGTGGAAGTACACTGGTGAAATACTGTCATTCTTCAGTGATTTGATGCTGTTGGGTAAGATACGGAAGGTCATTTGTAAAAAGTCCAGCTACAACAGTTCCCAAAATTTTACTTTTGGAGACCGGCCTAACAAGAAAAAAGTTGGCTAGTGAAACAAAAACCGAGTGTGTGTGTGCAACAGAAAAGCTGTTCTGTATGGTCCTTGCACAATGCACGTACATTTACAAATAGTGCACAGTTTTGTGTACTAAAAACAGTGCAGATCATTTACAATAGTGTACACACTTTTACAGTTGTAACCCTTCAGTATTTGGACGTTACTAGGGCATCCAGAATGTAAAAGTCACTGGAGCAATTGCTGTATGTTTTTTCTGGATGTCTGCAGAGGATCACTGGCTAACCTAGGTAAACTTTGAAACACACATACACTCAGTGTTTGTTTAACGGGCCAATTTTCTGAAGTTACTCCAGGTTAGGCCAGTCCCCAGAAGACAACTTGTGGGAATTGTTGTGGCGGTGACAGTACTTTTTACAGGCCGGATGCCCTTCTTGTCGCCCGTCCAACAGCGTCAAAGCACTGAAGGATGGTGAACTTCGCAAATTGCCATTAATATGGTTTCACGTGTGTGTGTGAATGGGTGGTTGTACTGTCCTTATAAATTAAAGTTTACTAGTACTGCTATTACTACTGTAATGAGTACTGTTTGTTTACAATTTATAACAAGCAAAGCTCCTTAGTCACAGTGATCCTCAGCAACTTTGGCAGCGCCCTCTGCTGAACACTCAGTCAGCCTCCCGTCCCACTATATGGTAACTACGTGAAGAGTTTCAACTTCAGATCTACTGTACTTCCTGATATATCACTATATATTACTGACATACTACTATTACTACTGTTATTTGTTTTGTGTTTGCAATTGTTAATATTATGTATGTTTTTTTTATTTGTGTGCAGTTAAGTTCCATTCAGCAGATTATGATATCACAGCTGAGTGATGGGATGATGCATCCAGTCAACAAATTTCTTCAGGCTGATGTTGACGGTTGGTAAATGATCATTTTCCAGATTACCTGATTGTGTCTCCACACATCGTGACATTGTCATTTATTATTGATATTATCATGTGCCCACCACATAGTGCAGATGGATCACGTATCAATGATGATCAGTTGAAATGAAGCTACAGGTGACGTAGCAAAGACCACAGGCAGTAACATGATACATTGTTTTCTGCATTTCTCGTTGCTCTCCGTTGACATTTTTAAACACAATTTAAAAACTTCCCTGTTTGCATGACACTGTAGAGCATTAGAAACTTTTAATGCCTCTGTGCTAGAAAATAAGTACGTTATTGAACTGAATTGAATTTGATGCAGAAAAAACTGTGACTGGATGCAAAATTAGATTCCTTGTTGGAAACACCATATTAAGGAGTGATATTTTAGCAGAAAAAGATACAAGAAGCTGAGCTACAGCTAAGAAACAAGGCATCGGCTATACATTTCTGTGTAGCTCAGTTACTGTCGCTGTAATTACCAAAACCTACGTCCTTTATGTCCGAAAACTGTCCAATGATCCGGCTGATTTAGTGTGTGCAGAGTGAATAACATTAAAGTATGCCAATGCGCACGCAATAGCAGCATGTGTAACACATGAAGTCCCACTGTCATTTGATGCCTCCTTACCAGAGTACTCCCTTGAATATCTGCATAGACTTTATATTGCCAGAAAGTAGAGTCCCTAATCTAAATTTTTGCCGCTGATAGTTTGCATCGGATCTTCATTCTAATTTTTGTGTGGGCTCTGAAAACACATGTATTTCGCAACAAAGGGCATATTGGCCATTTAAGGTCATCCAGGGTCATTGATTTTAGTACAGCTTGAAAGCACTTATGCAACTTCCTCTAAGTGATCAGTAGTAACCTTGGTCCTGTCTTGCACCTTTTTTGAGATGTGGCAACTTGTTGGCTGAAATTTGCCTGTTTTCCCCACCACACTCTCATTTAATGTCCTCACTCGGGGTGAACCTTTTTGAATTTCTGGATGAACCTTATAAATCCTGAGAGCAGAGTCCTGAGGTAGTCCTGAGGTATCTGACGGTGAGGATTTTGTGATGCTAGCTTGTGTCATTTTGAAACAGTGACAGATGGACAGACGGGCGGTGAACTTTTGGGGAACTGTTAGAGCAGCACTTTTAGCAGCCCGATGTACTTCTTGTCCTCCGGCCAACAGAGTCGAAGTATGGAAGGGTAGTTATTCGTACAAGTCGTCGTTAAAAATGTTTTAATTCTCAGGAATTTTTCATCTGTTAAAATTCGATTAACTTCGCTTTGATTCTGTGTCAGTGAAGCCCAGTTTCACTGATCAACTTTACTGACAAAACCTGCTTTCTGTAGTGTCACATCTTTTATGTCTACAGATTATTTAGTTATTCATATTCCTCAGCACAGCTGAGGCTCTGCACTGTCAAATTGAGCTAATTGGCTGACTGGGTGGCTGATTGGGTGGGTGAATACTTAGTAACGTGTTCTTTCATCAAGTGATATATCAGGAAGTACAGTAGATCTGAAGTTGAAACTGTATGTAGGTACCATATAGTGGGATGGGAGACTGAATAAGTGTTCAGCAGAGGGCGCTGCCAACGTTGTGCTCAGGATCACGGTGACTAAGGAACTTTGCTTGTTATATATTGTAAATAAACAGTACCAGTACTCATTACTGTTTCTCCGAGAATGAAACTGTCTCAGAGGTTGCTTCTAAGGAGAGTGGGGACTAAATTGCTTGAAATTTAATAAACTGTAAACAGACAGGCGGTTTTTTATTTTAATAAAGGTTAGTAATAAGTTGGTAGTTAATTCTTGAAAAAATGCCATTAAAATTTTTTATTTGTTACCAGTCTTGCATTCCGTGTTGGTGTGGTGCTTTAAACATTAGTTTTTGTGTCATTTGAAAAGACAGTCACAGAATGAAGACAATGTCTTAGTGTTGCATTGGTTTGTTGTCATTACAGAGGTGATCAGAATGAAAGAAATGTTTCAAATTGCCAGTGCTGGTAATTTTTTAGCTCACATGCTTTGTTTCATCGTCACTGAATGTAGTATTATATTTCTGTGCAAGAAATTGGACATATTTCGTCATCTCCTTTAAAATATAGATGCAGAATATATGTATTGTTGTATATTTGCGTGCAATGTGTTGTTTCTTGATTTGTTAGTTTTTAGCAGCTTCTATTTTTAAAGTTTTTGGGGAGCGATACAGCAGTTATCATCCATTACTTTTGCATTTTGTGACACTTATTTGCTTTTATTTTATTTTATTTTTATTTTCATCCTTTTTTATTTTTCGACTGGCTACTTAGAGTGCTACTTAGGCTATGTTTTTGTGGTATTTTTGTGTTTTTATTTTATTTTGTCTGTCTTCTCTGTCTATCATGTACTTTGTGTACAATTTTAATAATAACTAACATAAATAAATAAATATATTAAGTAAGAATTTCACATTTATGTCAGCATAATGACTCAGGGGTCCCCATTCTGTTGTTTTTCAAACTTGTCGATGTGGAAAATTGTCTGTAGTTGTGTGTGAGTATGAAGCGGACTGTTTATATTCAGCGTACTTGGTAGAATAGCAATGATGTGCAGAACATGAGCGGGTGTTGGCTGCATACATGAAATACCCCAAGAAACGTGAAGGCGAGAAAGGTCATCAGGATGCTGTTGACGACCTTTATGTCACCCGCAAGAAGTTCCATCAGGTCGATACGAGATTTATTGTCAGTTTAGTGATCTTATTGTTGTTCGATTATGGGGAGCTCCAGCTGTGTGTCACTGTGATACCCAGGTATTTGGGTTAATCTGGTATAACTATGCCAGTCTGTCCTGCTTCGTATTTCATTAATTACCCAGATAATTTTAGGTAGCACACTGACTTTGATTCCCATCGATGGCTGCTTCGAAGATGTCTTGCAACTGTGGCTGCTGTTCTTCGACGTCAACTGCCACCTGCCGCCGGTCATCGACGGCTGCTTCGAGGATGTCTTGCAGCAGTGGTCGCTGTTCTTCGTCGTCGACTGCCGCCTCTCAAGTGATGGGAGTCATTGACCTGCTGTTAGAACAGCAGAATACCAGAAGAAGCTATATAAATCCACGTTTTACTTACTTACGTACTGACTGAAGAGGTAACTTGTTGTGCTAGTTTCCTTCACCGCAGCTTAGCAACTGAAGGTATTGTGAGGCTCAGCATCATGCTGTCGCGCTGTGTGTTCGCCGAACCACGGCGAACGTACTGCACTCCGCTTATAGTGCTACTAGTTATTGTTGTTGTTGTGGTAATCCAAAGACACTTATACATACGCTCTAATCTTGCACAGTCGAGCTGTTTAGACTCTAGTTCTCTTGACAGCAGTTCAACTGTCTGCTCGGCCTGTAGAACACACATGAACAACGAAAATATACATCAACAGGGTGGCCACAAAGTAGAAGAAAAATTGCCACAAACTTACTTTTCCATAAGTTATCGCAACAAAAAGTAAATGTAATAATGACCTTCATCAACGGTCATTCCACATCAACTCCAGCAATACAATACCGCACTCTGACCAAATATTTGAATGACAAACTAAAAATACGTTGTTTGTTACAATTTTCCACAAGGTTGCACAAAATTCCCTGAGTTTTCCATGTTCAGAGAAATCCCCGAGTATTCCAGGTTTTCCAGGTTTGTGGCCACCCTGATTCAAGGAATCGACAGAGCAACATGAGGCACTGGTCACACTAGGACAGACCCACAATGGAAATCAAGTGCGAACTCGCTAATCTAGTTATACCAAGAAAACGGCCATTAAAACGGTCTATGTGGTCACAATAGGAAAGACATCAACTCCAATGTTTCAAAAAGTCCCACACTACAGGTGGATATTTATCCAAACCGTCAAACTGCTGAATGCATGAAACAATAATTATGATAAATGATGCGAGTGCTGCTGCTGCTGCTGCTTTTGACTTTTGTTTAATGCCGTGATTACAATTGTGATTTGACTACGATACGACTACGATCTGACTACGACGCATCGCGTGCACCTGCTTCCACAGATGTGCCTTTCCTGGGTGACTTATGCCGAGGGATGTACCGTTTTCCAGCTATCCACCTCCGAACGTCATCCTTTGCCACAGTATCAGCAATGGCGATACCTGGATGGGGACACACTCACGCCACCTATCGAAAGGCAAGACACTGATCAATAGGCCTATAATTTTTTCAAACATCACTCGCCACCACAGGCTACGCCGATCGGATCGCCGATATGCACTGGTATACTAATCCAGCGCACATTTTCTAGTTTATTCGTTAATTTTCAGTTTTTTCCCCATGTCAATTTTTCGTCGTAGTCGTATCGCAGTCGAATCAAACGCATATCGTAATTTCGATCACTTTCGTCGTAGTCGAAGGCGTCGTGGTATTCTCATACAGTAGTTGTATCATAGCCAAATCGCAATTGTGATATAGGCTTAACTGGCCAGGTGTTCTGAAGTCATTCCAGGTAAGACCAGGTAAGGCCAGGTAAGGACAGGCTCTGAAAAGTGAACATTTGGAAATTGGTTAGTTTTCGAGGAAATAAAATCAAGGGCTTTTCAAGGATTTTCAAGCGCTCTCACGACCTTTTCTCCGAACCAATTCCACCGCAGTTTTCAGCACGACACAACACAGCTTTTACGTCATCAAGTCAGTAAGTAATACAGATTTTCACTATATTGCTCCAATCACTGCACCATTTTTCAAGCCAGGGGGATCAGTCACCATTTTAGAACTCAAGCACTTTCAAGGACCGCTGAATTCCAAACTTTCAAGCACAAAGAACTTTTCAGGGCTTTGAAAAATGGAAAAATTTCTACAACTTTCAAGGACTTTCGAGGAAGAGCGGCCACCCTGAGAACAGGATATTTTGCAAGCCAAACGCCCTTCATTTGCCCAATGTATGGCGCCACGTTACTTATCTCACGACATAGGTCGTGTCGCCGACACCAATCGCCGCTTTAAATAACTCGTATGTATGTATGTAATGAAGTGCAACAAAGGTAAGCAGTAATAACATTGTCAGAAATTGTAATTTCAGTTATTAGAGTCATTTAGTTATTAAAGCCGATAAGAATGGAAAATCTGATAAGCAGTTCAGAAATCCGTGAAGTCTGGAGGCAATGTTGATGGTGTTCACTTACAGTATTTCTGGTAATTCTGATCCGCAGTCTGTGATCCTTCTTACAGAAGAGAAATGAAAGCAACAGAAACGGAATGGAAGAAATGTAAATAACATTTCATACATCACGCAGTCGAGAGTTGAGTTCAGCTGACGTCATTTCAAACTGTTCTTCGCGCTGTGCCAGCTAAACACCAATAAACATTGTGTGAGGTCAAGTTCCGCTAAGCGAAAAGTCTAAGACAAAAATCTAAGACCCAAGTTTGGTCTAAGACCCAACTTATGACTGAACTTGACCTCACAACAAAGACTGGGTCTAAGAATATTCTTAGACCGAATTTTGGTCTTAGACTTTTGTCTTAGTCGTGACTTAAGTTAAGGAAGCTGCTAAGACCAAAGTTAAGCTGAACTCGGCAGCAATTTGCTGGGATTCCCAATGATAAAGTAATGCATTTTGGTCTTAAGTCTTAGTGCTTAACTTCGGTCTAAGACCAAACAGAGGTCAAGTTAGGTCTTAACTGTCTTAATTTAATACTGTCCACAATAACAACACAGTTTACTACTAAGACTAAAGACTAAGACTAAAGTCTAATCTTAAGTCGGAACTTTAGAGTTCAGCTAAGACTTTTGTCTCTAAGCATTTACTCTAAGACATTTCGCTTACCGGAACTTGACCTCACCCACTGTTTTTATTTTTAAGCAGGCAACAGTTGTCGTCATCTTCCTCTTCTACAACACTGTGCGCCATAAAAAAGACAATAACTATTGCAATGTCGATTGAATTTCAATAATTCTCTTACTGTTGCATTCGGAGATGAACTGCAAAGTAGCTGGAACAAAATCTACCACCTCACCTTAAATCACTTGTCGCACTACCTCACAATTTATTTGGGCCAGATTCCATTCGCATCACCAAACCAACAATGTCAAAGCACTGAAAGGTTATATAACAGCAACCCAAGAATTGACCCACCACAGTGATTTGTCATTATTTCCATAATCACTAGAAATTTCGTGGCCAAAATTTTTACACGAGCACCATCAATGCAGATACATGTTGCGTATTTTTCATTCATGAATTTCCAGTTTTCAGCTTCTGTGCCTATTTTTTATCGCAGTGCCGGCAATTTTGTAAGCAAAATTTAGCACAAAGACATCAACCTCATCTCAGAAGGTTGCTAAAGAAATGCACATGATGAAAGTGACCAGCAGTCAGACAACAGTCTGAATGATAAACTAGGATCACTGTATAGGTAAGGAATTTCTGTCATATAAAACGTTCGAAGTGGCTGCCAGCCTTGTCCAAGCATGCCCACAGACACTGCAAAAGTTCTGAAGATTCCTTGCCTAAAGCTTCTGGGGAAGGTCATTCCAGATCTTCTGCAGCGTGCTTCCGAGCTCTCCGATAACACACCACTTCAGTGATCTAGTGGTCGTAATTTAACATACAAACAGCTGTTTATTTGCTCGTCACTTTTCAACTAGCACATTTTTCTACCAGGCTTTCAGTGATGTCTTGGTGCTAAAAATATTACTCACAAAATTGTCAGCTTAAACCAGAACAAGAAGCTCAGCTACCGCTTAGAAACAGGGCGTATTTCTTTGTAGCTAAGTTAATTTCTATCGCCCACAGCTGCCTCTAATCACACCAGGAGCCTACGTCCGATTATACGGCTAATTTGTTACGCACAGCGCATACACTTCAGTATACAATGCTATAGACGCGCGCATGA
>Ga0209679_1000942_pt1 | contig 11569 bp, 10 predicted proteins | sample WorMetHEROISLAND_4_FD_187408 | JGI IMG/M metagenome (GOLD analysis project Ga0209679, IMG submission 187408) | Marine gutless worms symbiont microbial communities from Max Planck institute for Marine Microbiology, Germany - Olavius sp. 2 HERON... ...
TGGAAAGTCGTGGGAAATAAACCAAATGGTTGCCGTATTTCTGACCCGTGTGTGTGTTTTTAGCCTTTACATACATTATCGTTGTCCACTGTCAGACTCGGTTCGATCTGTTGTTTAGTATATGTGAATACATATTCAGTGTTATATGAAAATCTGACTTGTTCGATATCCACTTGATTAAACAGTCCCGTAAAGACGGGGAAAACGCACATAAAAAGGTCCTGAAAAGTCATGGAAAACCACTTTCAGTGTTCTGTATGCACCCTGTATTAGGTCAAAAGGTCATTGGTCAAGGTTAAGAACACTGACTGTCGTTTGACATTGTTGGTTGGGTGAAGGAAAGGGCTCCTGACCTTTAAAAACCAGCTTCAGCAGTCTTTTCTGAGGATCTGACATAACTTGTGTTCATCTTCTTCTTTAAATGCCGTGCCATTTTTTGAAAGCTTCAGTGGCTCCATAGACAGTACTTCTCCATTTATCCATGCGTTGTGCTGGCAGATGGCTTTTAGTAACAAGACTCGTGTCTATTGCTGAATACCCTCGAGCCATTCTATCCTTGGTCTTCCTGTTGACCTTGTTCCTGGTGTCATTCCAGGTATCATGTCTGTGTGGAGAGACTCTTTCTCATATTGTGATCAAAGTTAAAAAAGGTTAAAGCTTAGTATAGCTGTTAATGGGAAAGCCATCAGAGCTACGGAGCGTCGCTTGCATTATGGGATCACACAGTGTTACCTGCCACCCGACACAAGTGAACGCGCCCTGCCATAACCTCAGCCAACCAGGCCGGTACTCGATTTACCTACCCCGGGAGGATGGAAGGCTGAGTTAACCTAGGTACCGTAGCTAGATAGCGGCCCGACCCGGAATCGAACCCACGATTGCTTCATCGCAAGTCCGATGCCCTAACCATTACGCCACCATTGAGTCACCCAAACAACAACCGGTGAGTGTATGTGTGTGCGTGTGTGTGTGTGGTGTATTCAATCAGGAGGGCAGATGATATTAGCAATGAAGCTCATTTCACTCGCATTTGACCTTGACTCCAGTGCTGTTCGTGTTGTACCTGGAATATGGCAGTACCTCGGTTATTTGTTCCACGTCGGTTCAGTCCTGTTTGGACCGTGGATCAGTTACCATGACTACATATCTGCCGTAAACCAGCCTTCGGAACGAATTTTTGTGAGTTACCATTACATCTGATTAACTTACAGTCAATGGAATGTTGTTTATAATAGAACTGTCGAGCGATTAATTTTTTTAATCGCATTAATCGCGCAAATAATTATTTTAATCACGCATTAATGCGTTAATTAATGCGTCAGTTCGACAGGTCTAGTTTAGGTCGTAGGTTGCCATCAGCGAATGACTGCACATCTTGCTGTTCACAACTCATCTACCAGATTCGAACACTGTCGAATTTGCCACCAAATGATGCACAATTGAGAAATTAAATTAATTGAATATAATTCGATCGTCAAATAACCACAGTTCAATTGCATATTAAAACTCCTGCTTCATAGAATTTATGTATGTGCGTTAATTCTTTTAATCGCGATTAATTCTTTAACGCGTTAATTAACACGTTAATTCGACAGCTCTAGTTTATAACAATTCAGTGTTCTGACGCCAGTGTAGAAGGGCATCTGGCCTGTAAAAATATCCCGCTCCAAACATTCAGTTTCGGGGGAATTCTGCCTACTGGAGTGGGGAGTAATTCAAAATCTTGTCCGGTTAAACAAAACCAAAATTAATAGTAAGTAAATAAGCAAGTAAGATTATTTCTAGACGGCACCGTGGCCCCACTATCCAAACAAAAATGTCTTTAGTGACCGTCGGAACCGACTGTACGGTAAGTCAGCAACCCGTGAGATGTGGCGGTAAACTGTTCCATAGCCCGGGACTGTCAGCTGCAAAAGCTCTTGTCACCAAAGGTGCTGTGGAATGTAGTTATCTATGCCTGGACAATTTTATGTCCTGGTAAGTAAAGTAAGTAAGTAAAGCCCATAATATTGATTCAGTGCATTGTCTTGTAGGACTGGATTTAGATATGCTGAGGCTGTTTGCTAACTGTAGAGATGGTTGGCAGTTGCCAGCAGAGAAAACACTGCGAATAAGACTGCAGTTTGCTGTAATATACATTACATAACAACAGGGTTCCTTTGTAAACTTCAGCGCAGCTTTGGTGGCGCCCTCTGTCAATCACTTATGAGTTGGTATTATTAGTCACAGCATCAGCATTTTGCAGTACCGTATCTCCTATATGCACTGTACCTATTGCCAACTGTACCTATGGCTCCCAGATATCTGGCCGTGCTCTGCAGACCTATCTCCAACATCGACGGTCACCAGCATCTGCGATCTGCTGGCCGTGGCCAGCTAGACGTTCCGCGAGTCAGACTGTCAACATACGGAGGACGCGCGTTCTGTTGTGTCGGACCTACAGCTTGGAACGCTCTTACTGACTTCGTAAAAACGATACACTTTCTCTGTCTACTTTTATACGCCAGCTTAAACATTTCTACTTCTGACTTTACTAGCACACCGAGCGCATTCGAGGTTATTTTACAGTACCGCGCTATACAAATTACTTACTTACTTACTTACTATGGGCATCAGCCTCCCACCACCTACATGCATGGTTTCAATTTGTACTTCCTGAGATATCACTTGGTAAAAAAACTGTTAGTAAGTAATCACCTAGCCAGTCAGTCATTCAGCCATCCGCGCAGTTAGATAATTTGACACTGCCGAGCCTTAGCTGCACTGAGCAATATTACATCTAGAACTTTAATGCCTGGTTTTTTAAACTCGAGTTATCCCGAGAATCTCGAGTTATTCCTGGAACAAGAAAACAGCGTTTTAGCAACACGAAATCTCAGGTTATTCTCGGAATAACTCAACTAAGTTATCCCGGCATTATCGGCGGGACAAACTAAGAACAAGAAAAGTGGCCGCTCACTTCGACGATGACGATGACGATTCGTGGGAATTGGCTGAGTTGCATGTGGACTTATTCCCACTAAGGCTCGTGGCAATCCGTTAACAGATTTGGATGAAGTCAAGTTTCGAGATTCTGGTGTTTTGTAAATAATTTGGTATCCATGACAATGAAACTGGTACTCAGCTCCATAGACATGAATATTCGTGTCTATGTTAAGCTCACTGATCATGACATAATGTAAGGAAATTATGCCAAACAATAACCAACCTACACCAGGTTACGTGGCAATGTTGGGCAATCAGATGCTTGTTTACAAACACCACCGAGTTATCCCGAGAATAGTTATCCACAGGATAGAAAGCGTTGCTAAAATGCCAAAACTTAAAGGCCCGAGGATAAACCTCGGAATATCCTCTGATCTGGGAATAACTAATCCGAGGTTTATCCTTCATTCTAAAACCGGGCATAAGTGAATAATGCAAAAGACGTCTGTGTTTTGTGTATATTTTCAGGATTTTTACTGGGTGTCAAAGATCGTCTCCTCACTCTGTCTCTCATTCACGTGTGTCCTGATGTCAACTTGCATTGTTCACTACGTGATCATCGATACATCGGCATCTGTGTACGTATGCTCAGCAATTACATTAATAACTTGTGTTAATTGTGTTCATTATATTCATACAGTTACTTCTGTAATTTTAATTACAGATCTGTACTTATAGTCATAGTTTTCACTTTGAGTTTATCACGCGGCTGTTTTCCGAGATAGAAAATATCGTGATATTTTCGAAAATGTCGAAAATATCGGATATTTTTGATATACGTCGGATATTTTCGGTATTTTCATTTTTACAGCATTGGATTGGGTGAATGTCAATTGAAAGGCTTGTGTATAAGTTGTATATTTCAGAATGGGGCTATTAACAATAATAACAATAGCAATACCGCGCTTTGCACTACGTGCATCGCACGGTAAAAAATGTTTTAAAATAAAATAATTAGCAGTATTGAAAACTTGAAATGTCTATTTTCGCATTTTAGTGAGGTTTTTACATCAAGTAATAAAGTAATGTTGAAAAAATGGATATATATATCATATATATATTGGTTATCATCGATATATGTCGCCGATGTATATCGTGCCAACCCTGCTTTTCATATCGGCCTGTATATGAGGCCCAAATGTCTGATAACTGTCTGAAGCATAGTGGAGGGTAGTTGTCGACAGTGGGCTTGATATAGGGCCAATATGAATGGCATCCTACCTGTAAACAGGGTTCAGACACCCGGGTGATACCCAAAAAATCCACCATTTTTGGATAAAACCTGTTGAAAAGCACAGCAAAAATGCGCACCAAACTTAATTCAGTTTCAGTTTGTCATGCCAGTAATAATTAAAGACTTCTTTATGTTTGCATCTTCTAACGAGCAATAAGTAATGAATTTGCAAATTTTTGGATAATCTAAAGTACAGGTGAATCTAAATAAAAGCTTAGGTGATGAGCTAAATCAACCAACAAGTCCCACCTGCTCATTGAAATAAAAAATCCAGAAAACCCAATAAAATCCAAAAACCCAGTGGGTTGGGATTTAAAAAACAGGTTTTATGATCCCTGCCTGTAAAAGACAAGGATTCTGCTTTGGAAACCCATCCTAACCTGGACTAACTCTGGAGATGTGGGGCGCTTAAACGAAGACCGAAAGTAGTAGTATTATTGTTACTTATTTATTATAACACCGCTGTCATGTCCATGTGTGTCGATGATAGATGGATGATCGCGTATCGCGATGCATTCTCGTTTCGATTCAGTCATTACTTCATCTGCTTCCTGTCAGAAATTTTGATGACGCTGTCAGGGTTTGGTGGCTCACGGAACAACGGAGACACGCGATGGTAAGTCATTCTTTATTAGTCGACTATTAAATGTTAATGTGCCGTATTCTAATTATCTCTGCCAAGTGAACGGAGTGAATGGCAGAGATACTGTTTTCGTTCGATGTGTGTCTGTGTGTGTGTGTCTGTCCGGTCAATCACACCAGTTTAAAATGGTTAAAGCTGTAGACTTCAAATTTGACGTGCATGAGCGACTAGTGCAGATGATTAATTGCATGGAGTTATAATTAGACAGGACATGGCATGACGTCATATACTCACCCGCCAGCCTGAAACCAGCCGGCAAGGGCTAGTCGCCATCTTGGGTGACCCAAAACATTGTTGAGCAAGTTGACAGATAGAAAGAAGTATTACAAAATGCTGGCGTGTTCGGCATACAGTTGAATGCTAAAATGTTTCATGGCGTGTTTTAAATGTGAAATAGGCACCAGCACTCTCTTGTTAACACCCTATTGTAATGTGACGACATCATGTTTTGAATCATCTGGCTTGGAAAATTCCCAATGAAGCGACTTCAGTGGGATGACGTCATGCCGTCTCCTGTCGAATTATATCTCTGCAGTTAAATCAGTTTTGTAGGCAACTCATTCCCCGATGGGTGGCCAATAATTTGGAATTATGAGGCGAGGTAATAATCGTTTACCTAACGGAGTATCGGTAATCGGCAAAGCTTATTGCCTATTGGCAGGGCCATTTGTGTTGCAATAGTATGCTGTAACATGATGCTAATTTTTGTCGGCCGCTTTGCAGGGACCTCACAACTACTCGAGTTATGCATGTGGAGTTTCCGCGATCGCTTGTCGAGGTGGTGATCAACTGGCATATTCCAATGCATCACTGGCTCAAAACTTGTACGTTGCATTGATGCATTTGTTTGCAATTTAAATATAGATTCGGTTTGTCATCGAAGTTTTTGTTGTTGTCGTCGTTCAGTTTAGTAACAATATTTATGTTTCACACAGTCTAGTGATAGACTGTTATGATGGCTGCACTGATACATAACAACTACACGGTGAGGCACAATTACTGGACCCCCTTGGCTTTTATTGTGTAGCCTTTGAACAAATAGACAGAAAATGATAAAGTTTAGCAGAAATGTCTGGTAGACTATGCTGTTATAAGTAAACAACAACATTCTAAACTGCTGGCTCAGTTTGTGTTCAAAGTGTCCGCCTTTTACTTTAACACACGCAGTAGTAGTAGTCATAGTAGTAGTTGTAGTAGTAGTAGTAGTGACGGCGCCAGGCGGCGGCGGTAGTAGTTGTAGTAGTTATTTTCGTGCCATTGTTACTGTACTATGATAAATGCTGCTGATATTGCCGCAAGAAATACATAAGTACGGTCATAACATATTAATGCAGAAAAATTTGCCATATATTATGTATGAAAGCCCATTAATTTTTTTTGTAGATATTTTTAAGACAGCACGTCCGCTTGGAGACTTTGTCGCAATACTGTTGACGTATGTTGCCAGCTCCGTGTTACATGTGAGTGACTGTGCTTGCTGGCTTCTGTGTTATTCATATTGCTCATGTTTCAGTCCTTCCCTTACTGTCCTTGGCTTATTTTATTTTGGCTTTAGTGCGTATAAATTTACCGATAACAGACGTCATTAAGTTAGTGCAGTTCAGAGTTTGGAGATTCTCATTTGTATGGTGATAGTTAGTTCTTGAGCAGTTGGATTAGTTCTGCTTGGATGACCTTCAAGTGTCAACAAAACTTGAACCATGATCACCTGGGTAACAACCAGTTGCTATGGCCGTGTCCAGAATAAAAAAGTATGAAAGGTACTATGGACTCAGAAGGTGCCCGCTTGCTTACTTACTCTACTATATGCCTATGGTCAGCCCTGCCTGCCGCCTGTGCATCATCACTATGCTCCACCACGTATCGTGCTGCAGCAGGCAGCTGTGCTGCGTCAGCAGTATACTAGTGCTTTCAGTGTCAAGTTTTAAATCGATAACATGAAATGCACTTTGATAATTACTCATTAATTAGAAAATATGTAGAAAATCTGAGATGTTGGATCTGTGGAGACTGTCAGCACGAATGTGTATGCAAAGTTTCATTGGGCTGGCATTCATCGCTTTGATGCTATTGGTTGGGTAGTAGGAAGTGTATTCGACTGTCCTTGGAGTTCACTTTTCGGAAACTAAACCCAAGCATAACGTGGACCTCCAGAAGAATTTCCTGCTTAGACAGAAATAGAAAGTTGTAGTAGCAGTAGTTTGCACAATGTCTGCATATTGTTCTTGTGCTGTTTGATTTTATAGACTTTTTTGTTATTGAGTACCAACTTGGCCAGTTTTAAGAGCAATTCGCTCTAAAATGATGTGCCTGAATACGTGAATACCGTATATCTGTATATCCTGAATTGTTGTACATTTTCTGCATTTTTTTACTGCAGAAGTGTGAAAATGCTGAATTGTACGTTGTGGATATGAAACAGAGTTTATGTGAAGTTTTGGCCTGACCCATGAGAATGCGAAGGTTAGGTTAAGAAGGAAAATCTAGCGGGCTGGTGGCAACTGGCTGGTAATTGGCAGTTAAAACTATTTTAATGTGTTTGTGTGATGCAAGGGGATCAACTTTCAGCTGTCTGCGGTTCTGATTTCTCTCGGTGCCTACACGTACATCGAATACAGTGAGTCTCTGTGCTGGTTGCTCAATGTATAATACTGTATATTGATAAATAACAACAAGTACGAAACGTACTATGGATCCGGAAGGGAGTGTGCACAACAGTTGTAACAGCTGGCCATTGTACGCATGCTGAGCTGAGCAGCAGGCATGCTTTGGCTAGCTGTTATAGCTGTTGCATGCACTCCCAGTTCTGTGCTAATTAACTAGCTCATTACTTATTAATTAGAAAATAAGTTAAAAATCTGATACAACAGATCTGTGGGGAATGTCAGCACGAATGTGTATGCAAAGTTTCGTTGCACGCCGCTGCGTATCAAGAAAGCCTTAGGGATTTTTGGACCCTTAGAGAACTGATAACAACCAGAAGAACAACCAGAGTAGCTTTTTGGGACAGGACCCGCCTCCAGGTCCAAAAATCAAAAGTTGTGGTGGTGATGATGGTGGTGTGGAAGAAGGGCAGTACAGGAAGTAGAGGTGGTAGCAGTAGTAGCAGGGTGACCATTTAACTGGAGAACCTCGAGATGTCAAAGAATTTGTCAGCTGTCAGGGAAAATCTTTTCAGGAAAAACAATTTATTGTTAACTTCATGTTATGCGACAACACCACACCAGTGTTTAGCAGCATAGTAGTAGCATAATATTTACCTTCGCCTCCGCTTAGTTCAAGATCGCCTGCATCACTTACAAAACTGTGTCCACTACCCAGCCTGCTTATCTCCACTCATTACTGAAACATTATGTCCCATCTCGTACTTTACGCTCTTCTGGCTCCAATTTATTACTCGTCCCCCGTGTCCGCACAGGTTTTGGATCTCGCAGTTTTTCTGTAGCTGCTCCCCCCATTTCGAATTCCCTTCCCTTGGATATTCGCAACAGTTCTACCATATCCTGTTTTCGCCGCCAACTCAAAACCTTTTACAAAGCAGCTTTTCGGCCTCCTTAGTGCCCCATCCCACCCCCAGCCCAGCACCTCATATTAGGCTGCGAATTGCCGACATTGTGCGCTTTACAAATTTATTTACTTACTTACTTAGTGAGCGGAGAAGGTATTGTGTCACTTGGCATCTGTTATGCTCTGAGACTATGTGTGTATGTCCACTGCATTATTCTGGACGGCAAAGATAATATGCTGTATCCACTACTCACTAGTTTTGATTATGCATTTTTGTGGCACAAAATGTTATATTTCATTATTATACTGTTAGTGTGCATGATGTGGTAATCACAACATGGGTAAGAGTGCTGCAAAGAATCAGGAAAATGCCAGGGTGTTTCAAGTGCCTGGAGAGTGTTCACCCTGTAGTGTAGTAGTAGTAGTAGTAGTAGTAGTAGTAACAACAGCGGCAGTCTTTTGAGGATAATGATTTTCATTCACTTGTCATCTAGGAAAAGGATCATTACGCTAGTGCCGTTAATAAAATTAGAAGAATCTTTTGTTTTTACGATGCACCCTGTATTTATTTTCTGAAATGTTTGCTGCAGCGTTGCGGCAGAAACTGGCCGAGGCGTTCAGTGCGTGCATCCTTGCACGCCGCTGCAAACCCGACTGCAACCATGCCGTGAAATCGGTGAGTTGCACGTGATGCGGTGCCAGAACTGGTTGTAACAGCTGAGTAGTGCGGCGTCACGTTGTCCTAAGAATTGCTAAATCCATAGATTACTACATTATTAATCGCACTGACGTGGTGACGGGCGTGAGTGTGGCATTTAGTGGCTCTTTGCGTACGTGTGTGTACAAACACAAAAACCACTGGACATACTGTCACCAAACTTAGCATGAAACGTAATACATGACAAGTCCTGATCACAAAAGGAAAGGTCAAAAGGTTAAATGTCAAGGACACAGCGTCTATAACGTCGCCACAATGAGTGTAATTTTGCAGTCACATAACATTTGAGGTCATTGTCGAGGTTGGCATGAGTTTTCGAGAGCCAGTCCTGTAAGTAAGTAAGTAAGTAAAACGTGGATTTATACATGTATAGCGCATACCGTTTAAAACAACCTCTGATGGTTGTTGTCTGTGTGATGAATGTAATCTATGGTGATCTCAAATTGCTTGGCACATCACCATTTTCTCTTCATTGGTTCGTAAGGTTTGCTGAAGATGTTATGACGTCTGCCTAACATTGTTTACAGTGGGTCACTTTATCTTTACGTAACACCAAAGTTTTACACCAAAGTTTTACACCAAACCTTAAATCCATCTGCTGAACTCTGGTGTAAAACCTTGTCTCGGATTATGTTTGGTGTAACACCGGAATTTACACCGGACTTTCGGTGTTATCTCAGGTGTAACACCGGAAACTTAGCGTGACTTTAGTTTTTACATTAATTAGGTGTTAGACCGGTTGTTTGGTGTAAAACTTTGGTGTTACGGAAAGATAAAGTGACCCAGTGAGTCACAGTTAGTTTTCAGACCTAAAGTTAAACTGTTCCAAACACGAGGTGCAGCGACTGAGAAATGACGTCTATGTGACTGTGTGTGTGTGTATGTGTTTGACGTATTTTGTAGACCAACGTGTACGTCGTTCTGACCAACATTTTCTTCGGCCTCCTCGCCATGTTCCACCTCATGTACCTCGGCCTCATGTTTGACAGCAGTGAAATTGCAGAAACGGTACAGAAACTCTCTGTTATGCCTATGTATAAACTTCCATTTTATACCTTGTCTGTCTTTCATGTACATCGTGATTTAAAAAACTACACCAGACTCTTGTCCATAACTTTACGAAATGTCTACCGATTTTCAAAATTCTTTCACTGTTACAGTCGCCAGGAGATTTGCAATAAAAAGATCATTACAGCTCCCACCACACCTTAATGGCGTTGATACACTACCTTGTGAAATATTAGTTTGATCTGTTGTTTATCATAATTATGAACTGTTACATATTAGATGTTATATGAAAGTCTGACGTGTTTGATATCCACTCCATTAAACAGTCCAGACATGGAAAATGAACATAAATAGTCCTGGAAAGTTGTGGAAAACCAAGGTGTCATCATTTGGTGATTTGATGCACTGTCATTTGCTGTGGACTGAACTAACATCAAATGTCAAATGAAGATTCGTATAGCGCATTCACGTAAAAACCTAATGCGTAGTAACCGTATGATTATCCAGTGTTCCTCTTATACTTTCCTGTTAGCGTAGTTAGTTTACATTTATGTTAACGTTGCATTATTTGACTTAGAAACCAATGAATATCTAATTAAAGTAAGTAAATAAATAAAACGTGGATTTCTATAGCACATACTGTTTAAGAAAAGCCTCTAATGCGCTGTAAGTATGGTGATCTTCTCCCAAATCTGGCCCCGTCGTCAGCCAGATTTGAGGATATGAATACAGGGTTCGGAAAAACCCATTTTTTAAAAAGCCCAACCCACTGGGATTTTGGGCTTTATTGGGTTTTTCGGATTTTTTATTTGAACGAGCAGTTGGGAAGCTTGTTGGTTGATTTAGCTCATCAGCTAAGGTTTTATTTACATTCGCCATACTTCAGATTATCTAAAAACTTGCAAATTCATTACTTATTGGTCATTAAAGGCTGTAAACGTAAAGAAATCTTTAATTATTACTGGCGTGACAAAATGTTATTGAATTAAGTTTGATGTGGATTTTTAATGGAGTGGGTTTTTGGGGGTATTACGTGTGTCTGAACCCTGTATAAATCCCGCTCTGGTTGGATGTTGAAAATTGAAATCCAGAACGTCCGTAATGTGGTTAATGTGGATGTGGTCTGAGTGCTTCAGTGCTGGTTTTCTGTTGGTGCTCTAGGGTTACAGCATGGAGCATACGTTGAACAAGTGGAATAGTCTTGGCTTTGCGAGTCACTGGGTTGCAGCAGCCTCATACATGTTTTGCCTCCTCATCTAGCTCGAGTGCCTCATTCGTCAGCTATGCATCTCCTATTTTGAACGTTGCACAGCACTGGCGGATCCGGACTTCCCAATTTGGGGCAACCCTGCCCTCCCCTTCTCTTCCCCTCCCCTCTTCCCCCTCCCTTCCCTTAGAAGTAGGCCCCTTAAATACAGTTACGGGATCTAGGGGAGCGCTGTAAGCTCCCCCAGCAGGGTTGCAGAAATGGAAT
>Ga0209679_1000943_pt1 | contig 11567 bp, 8 predicted proteins | sample WorMetHEROISLAND_4_FD_187408 | JGI IMG/M metagenome (GOLD analysis project Ga0209679, IMG submission 187408) | Marine gutless worms symbiont microbial communities from Max Planck institute for Marine Microbiology, Germany - Olavius sp. 2 HERON... ...
ACACACACACACACACACACACACACACACACACACACACACACACACACACACACACACACACACACACACTGTAGGACATCTACTACTGCAACTACATATATTATGGATTTGATAGTTACAATCAACATTTTTAAAACTACACTCTGGTGCAATACTGTATTACATTAAAGCTACTAGTGCATCCAGAACAATTTTTTCTTCATACTTAAGCAAACATGCCTTACTTAATCTAGCTCCTTGTTTTCGCCATTATCAGTTCTACAAATCTCTACTATTGCTAATAACAGAATGCAGACGACGATTCACAATTGCACATGTACGATGTAAAGAATATCAGCACAAACCCACCGGTCTGCAAGAATACATACAGTTAAGCCAACTACCAGTACTGTGACAAAATAATCACAAGTGCATATGTCAGACACTGTCACCATGCTACCATGAATACACTGTCTGCAATAAATCTTCAAATAGTGTAAAATAAAAAAAACACAAATAATCAATTAGAAAAACTATTCCAATATAATACAATAAAAGGAAACAGTAGTTAAGCAATGTTATCAAAATGCCTGATCAAGAAGGCCTATACTATAGTGACAGAATTCTAATCTGCATAACTACAAGCTACAAGTTTGCTTTATGAAGTGACCTTTTGTAACACCAGTAAAACTTCACAAGGCAATATAATGCATAATCAAAAATAACCAAGAACACCCGTTTTTTCCAATGAAGGCCTCCATTCACAAGCACTGAGCAACAAAGGTTTCCATTCACGAGAACGGAGCATAAAAGTAACTACTGGAAAATTATACGGATAACCTATAATCAAACATAGAAACAATGCAATTAACATAATTAGCAAAAAAGATAATACCGGTAGCTAAAATTACAAATTTTAGCAATAACAGCAATTCAGGATTCTGCTTGATAATAGCAAACCCTACTACTGAATAGTATCCCATCACCATAACCCAAGCTCACTGATCTCTTCTGCATTCCTACTCGGGTGGTTTGGATTGCTAACAGAGAAATTACGTATACAGAGAAAGAGAACAAAATGTTTATGGAACAACTACTACTGATACCACATATAATGGATACCACATGTAATGGCATCAACAGTCAAGTTGATTTATAGAAGACATACAAGTATATAAACACATAAAATATATCATGACTATATCATGACTACACTGAACAACATAATAATTAGCTGCAGACACAACATGGCTTGTGCACAATACAGCATCAAACAACATGCCGTCACAGCACACTCTTAAATAGGGTACCAAAATCAACAAGAAACATTATTAAATAAGATAAGCAGCACTAATTTAACAAATGAGGACAATACCAATCAGATCTAGTATACTGTAACAATATGGTAAATCAAAAGTAAAGCAGTCAACAATGCAGTCACACACAGCCATATCGTCAGCATTCAACACAACATTTGATATGCGCAAACGCAAATGCTATGTTGACACATGATACAACACAGTGCAGCTGAACCAGGATTGCCAATCTGTCATGACACTGAAATTTAAACTCATTCTACTACACTACATCCTACGACCATCATACACGCTATATATTTGTACAGTATTTACATCGACGAGAGGTTACCGATTGTCAAAACAAAAAAAAGCAAAAAGTGAAAACTATCAGAAACAGAAAACATTTTTTAAAAAAGATTTCGAACTCCAGTCCGACACGATTGGAAACTCAAGATTTATGCTTTCCACACACTAAAAAAGTCTTACAGTAAATTCTGTTCTTTTTCATCACTTTACTGTCAAATGCAAGCTCATTCCAGAAACAGAGGAAACCCTGAGATACAACTAGTACCACCACTACACTGGTTTAAAACTAACAGGTCAAACAGTGACAACAGTTCCTGGCAGTCATATCCTACTGCAACTAGTGCCAGCACAATCTGAATCATCATCCGACAAATATAAGTCACAAGAAAATATAGTCCTAGTTGTGCGCTACGATTAGCATTCAATCAGGAAAATACATGCCAAAACCAAATACACTGGGAAAAACTAAACACACGTAAATCACAATTCTCAAATCAGGCTAAATGAGTGGATACATAAGCAATGCCAAAAACAAAATGACAGCAACATCAGTTCCAATGCAACAAAAAATAGTAAATTACAATAAATACTAGACCTATTATGCTGTTAAGTGTTAATTACTACTACGCAAATGCTATGCAGCATCTGGCTTCATCAGCAATCAGAGTGCACTTTAGTTCAAAAGCAATCCTTTAACAAGACAATAACAGAGACTGTTCTCAAATAAGAAATACACATGACGCTCGGCAAACCTCATTTCTCTTACGGTATACACATCAGATTCTATTTATTTATCTGTTTCATATCATATCGATTATTTTTCAGGCACTGCAGCTCTGTGTCTTACTACTCCACGTGATTCCACAAAATATCAACATGAAAGTAAAATAAGATTGCAAACTTCATCTACTAAGCAAAATGATCCTGTGCCAGTTATCATCTTGCAGCACTATGGAAATGCAGTCGTCAGTATATCTGCTGCTAAGGTAACATTTGCAGCAGAAGCAGCAGCAACTGTAGTAGCAGCAGCAGCTGCTGCTGCTGCCTCAGCAGCGGCCTTAGCAGCTGCCTTAGCAGCAGCCTTCTCGGCCCAAATGGGCCAGATGTTGAAGTCAAAGTAAGCATGACCCCATGTGTTGATCGCAAGCTGTAGGACAGCAATGTCAATAAACGTGTTGACAAATCCAACCTTCATCTGAACAAAACCAACAAACTCTAATTAATCCAATCCATTCTAACACACATTTTAACACATACAGCAGTAGTTATAGCTATGCAAAAAATGCTGAGTGCAGCAAACAATCAGCAGCTGTTTTCACTGACTGTGAATGTTACAGTTGTCTTCAAAACTGACACTAATGTAACTGCATTAAGTGCAATACCGGTACTGCACTGTGGTCCACACACTTATTACATACAAGCGACTGCAAAATCAATCTATGCACTGTACAATCTTCATCACAATTCTGTCAATTTTCCTTCTTATGCTTCTCATTCACATGAAAAAATGAAGTCAGTATTGTGCAAGATATTACTGTATTCATTCAAACACCGCCCCGTGTGGGTTTCGGTGCCCAAGTCTGGTATCATTGTAGAATAAGCCCACCTCGTTTCCTGGCCGAGTGTCGTAAGAGGCGACTGAACCAGGGTAGTTTTGTTGTGCTGTATTTTAATTTGTCTGCTTTGTATTTAGTTTTTGCATGTTTATTCTCCTGTACTGTGTTTGTATTTAGTTACTGTATGTTTATTTTCCTGTACTGCTTTGTCTGTCAGTATCAGTCAAGTGATTGGCTGTGAAGACCGCCTCCGAAATGACCTATACTGTCTCGGGTGGGGCGTTAAACTCTGCTCAACTCAACTCATTCAAACATCTCATTCTACCATTTCAAATCATCAAGCCTCGATAGATCTAATCTCAGTAATAATCTCCACTTTCTTCAGATATGTTTCACTACCATTTATCAGACGACTTGTCAACACAACTAGCAGTTTTAATCAAAACCCTTTTCCGGTTAATATAGGAAAGTACCCGCATAACTCTTCCACACACATCAAACCTTTGCAATATGTTAAAATATACTCGTAAAAACCGAACCGGAATTGAAAGATCCATTCCACACACCCCTACTCCAAATACTTAAGTGTCTGCAGATACAAAAATGTACTCATTGTTCTGGAAGACGATGACAGACAGCCTTACCATGTCTGGCACAGTAATGTCACCATAAGCATAGACAATAGCATTTCCCGGTGTAGAGACGGGCAATATGAATGAGAAGTTGACAGCAAGTGCGACAGGGAATATGAGGTAGATTGGATGCATTTTGATGCCATTCGCCTGTCATCAAACACAAACCATCACCTCAGTAGAAACTCTACATCACACATGAAACAGCTCTTCCAGAATACTGCAGCAAGCAGAAAACACACATAAACACACCCACATGCTCATTTTTCCCGAATTACCAGAGAGAAAGACAGACGGGCAAGATGCACAATGCAGCCTGTAGGATGGCCACATAACAAGCAAGGTCACTGCGGTCCTCAGCACCAGGGTTGGCCGATTTAAATCAATGCGATTTAAATCACTGATTTAAATCAGTGACTTAAATCAAAATCGCGATTTAAATCAATTGATTTTTTTGTCAAAAAAATCAAGTGATTTCAATCATGCTGATGATTTCACTTACTAATGAAAAATTATAATAAACAGAAGCAAATGTATTGATTTATTCTTTTATTTAACTTATTCCACTCTTCAACAACTGATTTTACTGGTTCAGGAACTTTAACTCGGTGCAACGTGCAACTCACAATGCTTGAGAGATTTTTCGCAATCTTGGCTATATACTGATGCTTTACAGCATAATACAAACTGAAAATTGTGAAAATGGGAATATTTTGGAAAAAATTTTTTTTTTAAAATCTGATTTAAATAAAAAAATCATGATTTTTTTATTTTTTTTAAATCATGATTTTTCCAACCCTGTTCAGCACAGTTTCAGCAACAGCTAGACTTATCAGGTGTGTTGGTGATGTGATCTGCCAACCAGTGCCAATCACTTCTGTGTCATTTACACCTTATCTGTTAATGGCACCAGTACAAATAATCACCATGGAATGTTCTACGAAAACTTCCAAGGTTTACATCTGCCATAACCGTACAGAGCACAGCATAACCGTGTTCTCATTACGCTGGTCACAAAGCCCATACAGGAGGCAAACTTAAATTCTTATTCAGCAACATTTCACAGAAAAGTGCAGAAGTGACGGTTTTACTTAACATATCATCAGCCACTGATCACTTACCAGCTCAGCTGCAATTGGTATCAGCAGAGTGGCCGTTGCCACGTTGCTAGTAAACGCAGTGCAGATCACTGACATGCAAGTCACCAGAAATACAACAACGGTCGGCGGCAGTGTTTCAAATGATTTCAGAAACGATGCAATTGCGGCCGACAACCCAGACTCCTACAACATGGCATGAACAAAAACTACACATTAACCTTGGCACACATCACACATATGACGACAGCTGTTAATTCAGGAGGCCTACAGAACAAACAAACAGTATCACCAGTCACATTTCCTGTGTACAAAATTTGAACTTTTTATGTCATTCTGTTCTGAAGTTATAAGCCTTAATGCCACACACAGATGAGCAAAAAAACATCAACCTTGTGACTATGACCTTTCACCATATCAGATAATGGATATTGTGAAAACTTAGCATGCTAACATATCTACGATGCCTGAACATTGTACAACCAGATATTGGTGCATTTTACGCCTGATCGCTGACCTTTGATGTTAACATCAATATATCATCACAAGAAAATCATGGTATTTGGAATTTGAGCCTAGAATATAAACTGAGCCACATATAATAATAATAATAAGATGAACAGCAATATGTTAACCACGCAACCTTGACCTGTCAACTTTCTACATACTCAATATATGGCATTCATTGGGGATAATTTCCACCAAGTTTCAAAATCATATGCCAGTGTAAATATTGAAACTGTACAACTTGTTGACGATGCTGCAGCATCTACAGATCCAAGAGAACTATTGTTTTCATCACATGGCATATTACTGCTGTTACACTAATTTCCCACAAGTACATCAATTGGAGCAGCTAGTACTCAGCGCATTCGTTAAGTTACAACTGATTTTGTGCCTAAGCATTTTCAACTGTAGCAGTCTTGGCCTAAAAATGGCATGGAATTTGTGCATGTCATGGTACCCAGTACTAACTTTGAAATTTTGGCGATTTTCTAAGCAACAACAGTGTGTGGGAGAGATGAATTGCAACACGTGGGAACTGTATTGTGCATAATTAGGTTTCTGTCAAAACTGTACAGACTTCACACAACTGCTCCATGGTTACTGCATATTAATGCACATTTACTGTTGTTAAGCTAATTTCTCACAAGTACAACAAATGTCGCTTCCACGTTCCACGTGCAAGTGCTCACAATCGCGATGGAATGCTGTACACATGCGCAAACAGAACAAGAAAGCCTAGCTGATGCAAAGGTAAGCGCGTGACAGCAGTGCATGCATGAAGGCCCCTAGCCAAGAAATCTACAGCAAATCAACGATATGCAATTTCCTACTGATGGAGTGATGGTTAATAGTAACTGTGGCCGCATTACTTACAGTTTGCGAGATATTTTCGGGTGTAGAGGTTGAAAATTGCCATTTTCACCCACTGTATTGTGATTGTAGACACCTAGCGGAGGAATGCCCAGCAATATCAACGTAATCTATGCATCGCTGAAAAGTACATTTAGTGGTCCACAATTCTGTCCCGACAGTACAGGTCTATCTTCATTCGTTTTGCCGTTGTTGCCTCTCAAATCTACGAAATCGCACGAAATTCTGAGAAAATTCAAACTTATTACAGTTCAAGGTCATCGACCTTGGTGCCAATCGAAAGCACATATGCAACTTCCTATTAGTCATTAATAGCAACTTTGGACGTATCTTGTACTGTTTCCGAGTTATTTTGCATAAAGCTAGAAAATCGCCATTTTCGCCCACTGTATTCCGCTGTAGACCCCTAGTGGAGGAACGCCCTGCAATATCAAGGTAATCTATGTACCGCTGAAAAATGCATTTAGTGGGCTACAATTCTGTCGCTGACAGTGCAGGTCTACCTTCATTCGTTTAGCTGTTGTTGCCTCCCAAATCTGCGAAATCACGTGAAATTCCGAGAAAATTCAAACTTAGACCAGTTCAAGGTCATCAACCTTGATGCCAATCTAAAGCGCATATGCAACTTCTTATTAGTCATTAATAGTAACTTTGGATGTATCTCGTACCGTTTTCGAGATACTGACGCATAAAGCTAGAAAATGGCTTGTTTTCCCAACCCCACCCTTGTCTGACACCTCCACTCAGGGGGAACCCGTCAGAATTTCTCGATGAAACTTATCGCGCAAAAACTAGAAGGATGGGGCTACTGTACTGTGAAAATTGCATGATCCTAACTTCAACCATTTTTGACTGATCCACCTGTGTGACAGAGAGACACAGAGACAGATAGACAGAACTGCGATAGCATATGCGCGCTTAGCCTATATGCTGTCGCGCGCAAAAAAATGTGATCAATCTTTAGTTACTACTATGCTCCTTGATTCAAACAGCTAAATAGCAGACAGACAGACAGACAGACACAATGATGCAAAAAATCAACCTGGCAAGCATCCGCAATGGCAAATCCTCCACCAAGCAGCAGAATGACTCCCCACTGCATATCTCTGTGCACTGTCTTCCAATCAAGTATTGATGGAGCTGGGCCTGGTGGGTTTCCATCTGCAGCACAATAAAAAGGGTTTTAAGCCTGAAAAAAAACTGTTTGTCTTCGCTGATGAGGTTATGTAGTGTGGCTGCTTGTCTGTGATCAAGACTATTCTCAGTGCTTTCAAGACTTTAGTCTCATCAGTTACACGCACTTCATACATGCTGCTAATGCATCACAGATTTCTTACATGCTACATCAGTCTTCTACGCTCTTGACACTGTTCCAACCAGGAAAGACATCCATCAGGCAAACAGACCACACAATCAGTTTCACTGAGAAACCCCAATAGGTACTTGAAGTTCTCATGAACAGAAGAGTTGAGAACACGGCAAGTTTACACGCTAACTTAGGACATGCGTATGCCATACCTGAAGGTTTCCATAAGCAGAAGTAGTTCGGCTTTCTTGCCGGTATAATGAACAAGAACATGCAGACGGTGACAGCAACGACAGAGTCCGTCACATAACTACAAAAAAAACGACGTTTGGTTCTTAAGCGCATCTGCACACTGCTACTGAGAAAAGCTCAGCAATCATGAAGAAACCACACAACACTCGACATTGACAACTTTACCAAGGACGTTATCTGTGAATAGGATTGTGCAAGATCAATGACACAGACACTGTTCAATAGATCACAACTTTCAGGTTCGTGTTCTCCCTCAAGGAAGGACACAGCCTAAGCTGGCTTAACTCCAAAAAATAGACCAAGTTAAACAAAAACTGTATCAGGTAGTAGGGAAAGCAGTAGTTTCCTACAGTAAGTAATAACAATGATGCATATTATAATTATGCCTCTGCAACCGTTATGCGATGCCAGTGCCAATATGTTATCATTATGCCTATCCGTGCATCTGTGTCTGTCCGGGATGTTGTTGCCACGATATCTATGGTATGCACAATGTTAAAAATAACACTTTTTGGGGTTTCCCCCATGATACACTGATTCTGTTCATTCAGACTGGCGCTTTATAAATCATTTACTTACTTGGTCACTTACTTACCCCGGTATACGTTGATGCTTGCCAAACCTTTGTCGCTAGTGTACATTAATTTAGGACAAAGATAAACTGATTAGGTTTGGGGTAAAAGGTCAGAGGTCAAGGTCCTAGCATGATCAAGGGCCCAGCAGGCAGAGGCTTGCAGCGCGAGTTCAAGCCATCTAGTTACTGTCACACACTTGTATAAAATCATAATGTTCATATGCTACCTGTGCCTACTCAAATTTTGTCATGATATCTGGCACAAAAGAACTACACTGAGTCAAACAAGAAAGCACGTTGCTGCCGAATGCTGACATGATATGCGACCATCCGACAAATCCATAAAGTTGCCAAGTGTCTCACATTCAGGCACCGACAGTAAATTAGGCATACCAATGGTACAGGCCTAGTTTGCAGTTGGCGCTGATCGGCCTGCACCTTATCCATCACCGGTAAGAAAACATGATGCCAGTTTTGTGGTTGACATACGGTGACCGTTGAGATTTTGGTCTGAAAACTGGCAATCCACTTATGCCCTGGGAAACTTCTATACAAATTTCAGTTTTTCTATGCTTTTTTATTTTCGAGTTTCGAGCCCATACGGGACAGACAGACAGAATGGGCAAGACACGTAATGTAGCCCATAGAATGGCCGCAAAAGTTTTAGGGGCTTCACAGCCACCACTGCATACGATGGCATGCTAGACACAATCTAGATAAGATTTACTAAATGCTTTGGTGTATGAAAAGGATGGGTACAATAGTTTTAGACAGCATTTTCACCCCTTCAATATCTTTCGATATTTTTGGTCAAACAAAGACGACAAATATAAGGCAAAACGAGACACCACACCACTCTGCATGTAACACATGATCTGAGACTTGCTTGCTGATCTCTGCTGATTTTAGTACACGAAAATACATTATGTTTCTATTAGGCTTGAGAATTATGTACTTAGTTACAAAAGTACACACAAAACATACTTGTTTGGCATCAGATCTCCCCATCCAGGGACAAACTGTGGCTGTTTGGTGACCCACAGCAGTGCAAGAACTAGAAACAAGCCCATTACCCAGAGTTCTGGCCAACTACACACACACAGAACAACAGACAATGTCAATCAATGACCGAATCACACCAGCTCATTACAGCCAAGCATTTGAGCTAAAGCTCGCTTCAATTAAGACAAAGACTGCTGTGCATCGATAGGATTCAACATCAAGATAAAAAGAACACTGCAGTGGTTAGTCCACGCTTTCAGTACACCAGCTAACTGACTTATAATAAAGAGGCAAAGCAACAGAAATAAATGAAAACAGAATAAATCAAGAATATGAACCAGAGGACTGGCATTCAGAAGAGCGCAAATTCTCACCAATCTTGACATTCTACCCTTTGACCTCAAATGTTATGCGATCATAGAATCATGTTCATTGTGGCGCCCTCTGGTGAATGCTTATTAGTAACGTCAGCGGTCATGACATTACACTTATTGACCTTGTGACCTTGACACTTCACCTTTTAACCTCAAATAAAATGGCAACTAGGACTTATCCTGTACCATACTATCCACCTGCCAAGTTTGGCGATGATGTGTTCAGTGGTTTTGCATCAGAATGCTGACACACGCACATACACACAAACACTATACTCATGCAAGGGACTACATCGGTGTGAAAAGTCATGAATATAGATATGCTGAACTGCAGAAATAAAACATCACAATAACTATACATATATATACGTACGTTACTGGTCCAAGTTTTTCATATTCTCTACGAAGTACTTCAGCTGCAGAGTGGACGTCCTCACCTTCCTTCCTCTTTCCAAATGCTTTCCTGGAGACAATAAATACAACAGTCTTATTATACACAGCTCCAGTGCAGGTTTATTAAGCAAAATGGTGCACAGCATCAATTCTGTCAGCTATATGCATTAGTCTATTAGTAACAAAGAGTTTTATCATAAGACTAGCACTGTTCTTCCAGTTAGCAATTGTTAGATAAACACACAAATAATGCAGCTTAAACTGCATTACCCACATTCCACAGTTGACGGCTTCAGTAACAAGGACACCTGACTTGTATACTTCTATTCAGAATGTTCATCACGTTACTGAATCAGATTTGTAACTCCAGTCACTTAGGATAATGCAGGTAACTGGTGTAGTACACAGTACTACAGCCAAAAAAGGTTTAATTATCTGTGTTAACTCCCAGGGCCACTGCACAATTTTGCACATAGCGCAGCATGGCAACCTCATGCAACCATAGCCTTCACTCAGCTAGGCTCCACGAATGTCCATCTGTATGCAAACAGGGATAGAGTCTATTATTACTAGATGGGTAGCAAGGCCGTACTACCAGCCTATGCATAGCCATTCTTATGCACTGCATTGCTATGCAACTATATAATGTGGTCTGTTCTGCAGATTCATCAATTTGATACACATGAAACAAGGTCACTGCATCTCTTAAAATTAAAAATCACATCTCTGACCACTTTTATCAAAACATTTGCGTGAATGGTAAATTAAACTAGCCAACGATAGTATGCACAATGCAAAAAGCCACTACTTCACAACTGACCTTGGACCGATGAATATCAAAACCAAACTGAGCCAGCACAGTAGCAAAATGATCACCATGTGAGGAAATGCGAATATGAAAAATGAGAAAAAGTTGATGCCTGTATCAGTTCCGTAGATGCTGCAACAACATTCACAATCTATGCCTTCACTTTGCCTGTGTACGCACTAAGCCGTTCATAAAATTTCTCGTTAGCTAGTTTATGACATGGACTACGTTTCTATCACATATACATTGGTCAGCATCACAAACAAATCTTTCATAACTTGTGTAGTGTGATGTTAGCCATGACTGCTGCATCAGTTTTCACACAAACTTAATAAACCTACATCATGTTTGCTCAGAGGATGTCTTTGGATGTAACTAGCACTTGACAGCTGCAAACACAGGACATCTTAAGACGTTTATACCCGGTTTTAGAAATGTAGGATAAACCTCGGTTTAGTTATTCCGAGATCAGAAGATATTCCGAGGTTTATCCTCGGGTTAAGTTTTGGCGTTTTAGCAACATTTTTTATCCGCGGGGTAACTATACTGAGGATAACTCGGCGGCGTTTGTAAACAAGTATGTGATTGGTCAATAGCGCCACGTGACCTG
>Ga0209679_1000944_pt1 | contig 11559 bp, 10 predicted proteins | sample WorMetHEROISLAND_4_FD_187408 | JGI IMG/M metagenome (GOLD analysis project Ga0209679, IMG submission 187408) | Marine gutless worms symbiont microbial communities from Max Planck institute for Marine Microbiology, Germany - Olavius sp. 2 HERON... ...
CCGGACGCCGGGCCAGCCGCCGGGACAATGGGACCGTTGCGTAATTGGTCCGGCGTCGCACCAAGTGCACCGTCACGCCAGCCTGTACCGAACTGTCTGTTGAACGTGCTACTGCTATTTAAGTGAAGCTTTAATTGGTGATTTATCAGCTAGACAAGGGACGTAAGATTAGAGTTTTCAGTATTTACTGTAGCCCTTTCAATATAAATTGCAGATATAATGTCTCGGCTGCGGTGTCCCGGCGTCCGACACGGTAATTGCTTCTAGACCGTCTACTTGGTGCGACACTGGACCTAGGCTAGGTGTCCCGGCGTCCCGGCTCGTTTTAGTGAGACCCCCCAAAAATATGGTACAGACTGGGATTCAAACCCCGAGTCACCAGCTTGGCTAACCGCAATGCTACCGTTAGGCCACAGCGCCATACAGTGAGCGTGCTTTGCTACATGCATTTTAAACCAGCTGTTGATGGTACTGTTGCTATAGTACTGCCGGCAGGCTAGCTGTGCCGTTAGACAGCCGGCTGCCGGCACGCTAAACACCATGTTTATAAAAACGCAGTGTCTTTTCTTGCGACCGTTGTGTGTAACAAGACGTATATGCTGTTCTCACGACGGCCAATCAGACACTAGCTAGCAAGTCACATGGCCTGTCAGAGGCTCTTATTATTCAGCTAAAATCGTCTACTATCCGTACAATACACCAGTTCATCGATGTATTAACTAAATTGGTGCCGATAACACAATGCTGCCATATTGTTGGCAGCTGCACATGCATGCTGGTCTCACCTTGTTGGTGCCGGCTTCAGAACATTGGCAGCACTTCAGCGCGGCTGCAGTGGACCAGGAATAAAGGCCAAGGCTTATTTTCTGCTGCTGAGTGTCTAATATAAAATGAAGTTCGCATATAATTCAAATTTCAGCGGTCAAAGTTTGAATTTAACCAAAAAAATTTAATATCCCTAGTCAGAAACTTAGGTACACCCAAATATTCTCCTGAGAACTACATGGAAGACTTTGTCTTGCACAATAATACAGCAAGCAGTTCTGTTGCAGTTTTCCAGTGGTATTGAATATGTTCATAATATCCAGTCTTCCCGGTGATGCTATGATTTTCGGTCTACTCCTATGTCCTATCTCTCATCGTCGTCATCAGTTTATTTCGGGCACTAAGCCCATAGCAAGCATAACATGAAAAAGATGTAACACTAAACCTAACTCCATCCATAATCCTAACCTACACAGAAAAATAGCCAATGAATCTCTGTGGATTGGGGCATGTAAAATGTACCCTGGTTGATGGTAAAAACTGTCTTCAATGAAATGGTGGCACACTTGCGGTAAGCATTAAATATGAGCAGCTAACTATACTTAATGCAATAATGCCAGTATACCGCTGCAATTAGAGCTGAACAGTTGTCAGGAAAATTTTAATCCACCTTTAAAAGTCACCAGAAGTTTGATTGCTTTTTCCAGTTCCATAGTACTGGTACCAACTAGTGTCCAGCAGAGTCTGCTGTAGTGTGCCTAGTAAGATGACCATAGAACATATTGCACATGGCTACAGGCAACAGATGGCATTAGTCCTAAGTACATAAACAAGTTGCTTTTGAACGCTATGCTTTCACTTGTTAGGTACAACCGTGGAAAGTATGTTTTGCGATCATGGGTGATATAAGAAGTATACCACTGATATTTGTCACTGAGTAGTCATTTGTTGGTTGCCTAATTAGATTGGTATACAAACTTACAAAATTTGATCGCCGTTTTAGAAATGCACTTCCTGAAAATAGTCCGTTGTTCTATAAACGTATATGGGCTCTGAATTAATAGTAGCATATATTCATTCTGGCAGATGCTTTGTAGTGTGTTTGAGGGCACCATTAGTAACTATCAACAGTAAAGGTTGTACAGAAGCAGATGCAATATTATCAAGTGTACTGTTATTTAAATGTACCCGAGGTACTGTTTACTGCTGGAGGAAGTGTGTGAATTCATTTCTTTAATGCTCATAGAGCTCATTAATTAGTTATAAACAAGCAGAAAAGTGTTGCATCATGATGTATGTTATATACAACCATAAATTTGTACTTTGCTTATAGGTGTTGTGCACTGTATTTTTGTGTTGAAGTCTGTTCAACTTTGTTGACTACTTATGAACCAAATGTGTAGTTCTTATTTGCTGCTTCTGTTGATGTTCTTGTTTACATTTATACTTTTATGCTTTAGGTAGTGTACTTTTACGTAATAAAAGTGACATTGTGCATCACAGTTTACTGTTTATATACTGTGTTTTGCAATCCATTTTCAAGGGTGCAAAATCATGTATTGGGGAGCAAGGCTAAGTGACAGATCTCATGTTCGCAGTGGCGGATCCGTGAGTCACAGTGGATTGCTTTCCAATAATATTGATTGATATATTTTATTTAGTGATTGTAGTAATAAAAGTCTGTTTTAAATTATTGCTACAGTACAGCAGTTTAATATCAGCATGAAATTTGTAAAATAACATTGGTAGTGTAATTAACAGGCATTTCTACTATAATTTCATTTACATATTTGCACTTTGAAGTACAAATTTAAATAAAAAATATTTTGAGAAGCATAACATTACAACTGTAAGGTTTGTGAGATAGATATAACTGAAGTAATTTAAAGTACAGATAAAGATTTTTATGCTGTTATACCTTATGTCTTTTTCACAGTATCCCACTGTTGAGAAACATAAACTCTAAATTTTAAAAAAAAGTTGGATTAATTTAGGTGACTCTGCCAACTTGAAATACTCAGATATGAAGGATAACTATTCCTGTTTCTGTCTGTTGATGTAAATAATTGTGGGATTAGCTATTGTCTACCAGAGTTATGTTTAACAGCCTAAGTACAGTTTCTTAATATATTGAAATCATAATACCAGTAACCTCTTCTATAAGTTAGGCATATATTGTAAGTATTGTGTACAATATTAAGAGCATAGTTGTAAAGTATTGGAGGGACGTCAGCTGTGGTCCTGCTGGATGTGGACACTGCAGTTGCAGTGATATCAACTCAAGTTCTGACACTGCTACATCAGTGAACTACAACGCAGTGTGTATTGTGTCTTTGGATTTTGTGGCAGTGATGCTTTTTTAAACTGAGCATATTATAACACAAACATGCACATATTTGCCCTCTGCTTCCTTTGTAATCTTGTCCATTGTTGCTGTGACAGTGTCTTGTAAGTGTCTTGTGTCCATTCTGTTGCTGAAATTGGCCGTGAATATTAAAGAATGACAAATATAATCATATATGTCTTTATTTGCTGTAGGATCAGAGTTTTACTACTTGTCTGCTGTCCTGATTTTTTGTTCATTGTCGTGTTACGTATATTTGACTAGTTTGTTGCTAGTGCTTAGTGTAAATGTATCCAGTCCACGTTTGCTGTTGTTTGTCATCACAATTTTGACAGTGATAGAGTTAGTATGTGATGGCAGATTTTACAGCTGATGGAAGCCAAGCTGTGCCCACATTCATATACAGTGCCAGCAATTGTATGTATCTCCTCTGCGTGCTGGACACTTAAATAGATCTGACTCACAGTCGTATTTTGATTTTGTTTATCTGTTTGTAGGAGAAAAGAAATCAGACGTGAGGTTTGATGACCGCAGTGTGTGTAAGAGCTTTCTGCTTGGATGCTGTCCTAACGACGTTCTCTCTGCCACTGTATGTATTGTATTTAGTGGTGGTACCAGTGTTGAACATAATCACATAAATTGTGATAATTGAAAATTAGCCCTGTGCGGGACTGACGGTAACTCCTGCGAGCCAAATTCTTCCAAGTTCAAAGTCACATGACACAAAAACTAGAACAGACATCAAAGATCTGGCCTGATGAAATTTAGATATTGTCCTCTAGTTAAAGAATCAGCAGTCATTTGCCAGCTCCCATTGAAAATGGCGGATGAGATAGTTTTTGAAAATGGAAGAATTTCTAACTTTCAGTGCCACGTGACATTGACCTTGGACCGGGCCATATGGCATACTGTCGTGCATCACTCATCGACCCTACCTACATACCAAATTTCATTCGAATTGGAGAAACTTCTTGTGGATGGGTGGACGGACAGACATCAAGGCCGGCTTTATTAGGTTGACTCGGAGGAATCGACCTAAAATTGATCTTGTGTGTATTGTATTGTTTATTGGCATCCATTACGGTCATTTAACGTGATTGATTAACAAAATAGGATTCACATTTTCTGTTCTTAATTATTTGGTATACACTTCACTTCTTGTCACAGCTATTCAGTAGTGTGGAATGGTGGCCAGTAAATTGAACATAGCCCATTAATTTAGCATTTACCTGGAACAAACCAGAAAAAATGGGCTACTGAAAAAGATGATTTTAAACATTGTGCACTCCCAATCCGGCAGTTTGGATAATTGCCAGCATGTAGATGTGACATTGTGTATGTCATAATCTGTGTGTTTCAGTCTTTGTTAGCAGTTACTGAGTGGTGCAGTTGAGCAACAGAATTTTGGCAAAGTTTATAGTTACAGATGTTGGTGTATTTAGTATGCACACACTGTTTGTTGTCGGTGGCAGCGGATGGATCTTGGTGAATGTCCAAAGCTCCACGATATTGCACTGATAGCTGACTTCAACAAAGCGGCAAAGACTCGCGACTATTTCTACGATGTCGACGTATGTGACTCAGTGCCATACAGATTTTCTGTCAGTTTGGAAACAGTCATTTTTGTAAAATATGTACAGCGTTGATAACTTGTTGTGTTAAAACATAATGGTAAATTGTAAAAGCATGAATACTCGCAGTAACACGTCTTTGATACGTCATGCTTGGTGTGTGTTAAACTTATGAAGGGATCACATAGTTTTATATTCAGGTCTGTATGTGCTAATCAAACTAACTTATATGCTTGCTTACATGTGCTAATCAAAAAGTGAGTCAAAAAAAGTATGCCACCGAGTTTTTATCATAACTTCATCACATACTGACCGATTTTCAGAAGTCTCTTACTAGCACAATCTCCAGGAAATTTGCAATTTGCACCGCACCTCAGATTCTTTGCTACAGTTGTGAAATTGTCAGAATATTAACCTGTTATGTGCACTGTGGCAGTCTTTCTGAAACATGAACTTGCCAGAATACTGATGTATGGCAGGCATCAACTGCAGTTTTATGTAAAAACTAGTTGTTACAACCTCTTTTTGCTAAGTTACTGGATAAATTTTCGGTATTGACTGTAATTATTAGTATGCTATATGGCCTGGTCCAAGGTCAAGTTAGAAATTCTTCCGTTTTCAAAATCTGTCTCATCCGCCATTTTCAGTGGGAGCTGGCAAATGACTGCTGATTGTTTGACTAGAAGACGGTATCTAAATTTGATCAGACCGGATTTTTGATGTCTATTCTAGTTTTTATGTCACACGACTTTGAACTTGGCTCACAGGAAGATTCGACCGTCATTCCCGCGTGGGTCTAATTTTTGTGGCTCATTTTTACATAATGGCTGCTGTTTAATAGTGCCATAACGATGTCGGAAGATGTGGGAGTTTTTCTTTCGATAGTTTCTTTTCTATAATGGATTTTTTGACTGGTGTGTTAATGAGTGCATTGTTGCTGCTTGCAGGCATTTGAACATCTGCAGTCATTTATTGCCGAATGTGACCGTAAGATGGAACAGTCAAAGAAGCGACTCAAAGAAACACAGGAGGAGTTATCTGAGGAAGCCACTGCAAAAGTATGACGTCTTTGCCGATGTTTGCATCTATTTATATCAGTTCGCTATACGTACGATATAGTTGCACTTTCATAGTTAACATTTGTCATTTTGTCGAGGTGAATTTTAAACCACTATGATTGGGATGTTTTTACTGTGGAATTTTCACAATATCGGTTTTGATGTGTCAACAGAACATGAACTGTCAAATGTCATTGAGTCCTGTTGGTATGTTCTCTGCTTTGCTGTGTGTGTGTGCATTGCTGCCAGCAGTGTGCCAAGCTCCAGACACTGAATGTTTAGGTCTTTTGATTAGCCGTTGTTGGTTTATAGCTGAAAATATTTTGTGGCAAAGGCCATTCATTGAGCAGAAATGTTGGTTGTTGTTAGCATATAAATTGATTGTCTCAGTGTTCTAATTTAAGAGCCTGTGATCTTGTAGATTCTGTGATGTGATATTAGACATCTGTAGTTTACAGTTTTTCGGGGATTAATTTGAGTAGTGTTGCATAATTATGTTCGTTCTCTGCAGATGTCATTGTGTTTACTTTGACCAGTAGTTGCTTACTGAATGACATGTCTTATGCTGTTTAACGGCTCCTAAAAGCTTTTTGTAAATTTTGTGAAGATTACTTCTTTATAATGTTTAACACATACAAATTGGTTTTGATTGTGAATTGTATTCTTACCGTGATGCTGTGCTGTAATGCTTGTATGCTCAGTTGTTTTGCATTTAGTATTGTGATGAAGTGGTGCTGTGATGACTAATACCAGGTGAATGCAATCCATGCCTTCGGAGAACAGATTGGAACAAAGCTAGCAAAGGCCGAGGAACTTGGTGCTGAGGGCAATGTCGATGAATCACTAAAACTGATGGAAGAAGTTGATGCACTAAAGAAGCAGAAATCAGAAGCAGAGGTTCGTCTCGGCTGTAGAATTTCAGAGAATTTGGAGGTCATTTTTGCAGGACTCAAGAGTTGAGCTGCTAAGGATTATTTTACAAACAAGAAAGCCTGTTGCCGTCGAGTGCCAACATGATATGTAGTTATCCATGCAGTTGCCGAGCATCTCATTTGCTGATGCTGACAGTAAATTAGGCCTAACAGTGGTTAGCCCTAGTTTGCAGTCAGCGCCAGATTTGCCTGCACTTGATCTGCCGCCCATGCGTAAACATGGCACCAGTTTTGTGTGTTTTTAACATCCTGTAACCTTGACCTTTTGCCTTTTTATCTGAAAATTGGCACTCCACATACTCATGCTGTGGGAACGTTTGTACCAATTTTGATTTTTCTGCGTTTTTTTTGTTTTTGAATTATATCCCGTACGGGACAGACAGATGGGCAAGGTGTGTAATTGTGGCCTCTAGGATGGTCGCGTTATAATCATGTTCAGCAGTAATTGATCACTTAATTTTTAATTGAAGTATTTTAATCAGCTATAGCTTTGTTTAATTTTGAGCATGCCTAATGTTAATGTTACAGTCCTTCAGTGCTTTTGACATTATTGTTTGGGCAACAGGAAGTCAACTGACCTGTAAAAGTTACTGCCACAACAGTGTTCCTGTCTCACTATGACAGCATGGTGGCAGCATACTGTCTCCAAGTCAGGAATGCTGTTATTGTCACAGAAGGGAAGTCCCTTAAAGCTGCATGGCAAGGCAGCACATGGAACCATCACAGTGTCTCTAACATATTTTGGCAGCATGATGGCAGCATGCTGTCCCTAGTCAGGAACGCTGTCATCCTTCAGTGCTTTGACGCTGTTGATTGGGTGACAGGAAGGGCGTCCAGCTTGTAAAAGCTTATTGCTTCAAAACCTCTTGTTCCGAAATGGGAAACCGGTTGTCATGGTGTGTGTGTTAATGTTATATTTGTGTTTGCATGTCAGATGGACTATCGCAACACCATGCCGGCATCCAATTACCAGCAGCAGAAGTTGCGTGTCTGTGAGGTCTGTTCTGCATTCCTTGGCATCCATGACAATGACCGTCGTCTGGCTGACCACTTCGGTGGCAAGTTACATGTTGGATTCATTACGCTGAGATCAAAACTTGCTGAACTGCAGGTCTGTATTGCCCTTTGCCACCCAGTTGCCTTATTAAGTTATTTCGTCTGTAGATTTTAGCACATTATACACAGCTTAGGTTCTGTGACTGAATGATGGCTGTAGATTGTGACTTACTTACTTTTTGATTTATTGCTGATGCGACACTGACTTTGTATGCCAGGCTGTAATTAATTCTGTATGCATTGCGTGTAGGAAACAATGGATGAGAGACGTGCCCAGAGAGACAAGGAAAGGAACGAACGCAAGCGCGACAGTCCGCCGCCACGCAGTGCAAGTCGTAAACGGAGTGCAAGTCCACCTGAGAAGCGTCGGCGCGACAGCAGTCGCGAGCGACGCCGAGATGACAGCCGTGAGCGACGCCGTGAACGTGACAGGGAAGGAAGTCGGGAACGCCGACGCCGTGACCGGGATGACAGTCGAGAACGCCGACGCAGGTCCGCTTGCAATTCGTTCCTGCTCTGAACTGTTGTTGCAGTCTGTCCTGTCTGACCATCAATAACATAACACCAGCTTGTATTTTTGTAGATATAAGCATAACTGAAATATGTGTTGATTTTTGCGTCTCTAGCTGTAGAATTGAGAAAATAGCAAGAAGCATTTCATCTCTAGTGACGTATTGCTAGCCTGTGTTAACCGGTGTCATTTTACTAAGTACCGGTGTCTGTGGTTTGCAGTTACATGCCTGTGCTGAACAGATAGCATTTCCATTCTGGCATTTTGTACATAACAGTGTTAACTGAGGTAGTGTGCACGTATTGTTCTTTCAATTGGTATTTGATGTAAATATCTTTTGATCAGTGGCCACAGTTGCGTAATGATTACCTGTGTAGTTAAGGTATTTACTGATTGTTAATGATTATGATATTTTTACACATACCACCATGATTATATTATGTACGTATGTTCTTAAGGTCAAGGTCTAGGTCGCCGTCTCGGAGGTCAGATTCACGCAGATCAAGTTCGAAGCACTCATCACACAGATCACGGTCCCGATCAAAAGGATCAAGATCAAGAAGGTATTGCCAGCGGCATTTCTTGAACTAATTTAACATATATATGGATATGTGATGGTTACACACTCTGAAGGTGCCAACTGTCAGCATCATGAAACACTTAAGTAAATTTCATCCTGATTTTGGATTTATTTTTTATTTTTGTTGATTACTTAGTGTAGCCCATTAGTGCCATCTTGTGAATACCCATAAGAATTAACATGCATCTGTATTTAATGCCTTTTTGCACTGCTGAATAAAGCAAAAAAATTCCTTGATGCAGATGCAGATCTCCCAAAATTTTGTTGATTGTTTCTTATTCTATGGCCTACCTGTTCCAAAAATTTCACGAAAATTCATCCTTAACCTTTTTACATGTAGGTCCTGCCAACAGACAAACCAAAGCAATAAGAGCATCCTTGGTAGAGGTAACAGTGAAGAGAAGTTCCTAATATTAAATAATGTTGGAACTGTGCACAGAAAAAGTCTGCACCATTTCTCTGCACAGATTGCCAAACCATTTCAGCCATTATTACAGCTGATGTTCGACTTGGCAATGTATTATTTAGGTCACGGTCAGGCCAGGCCAAACCATTTCAGCCATTATTACAGCTGATGTTCGACTTGGCAATGTATTATGTAGGTCACGGTCAGGGTCTCGGCATGGCGATTCTCGGGGCCGAGGCTCCAGTCGCGAGAAAAGATCTTCACGAAGGTCGGCGTCCAATGGCCGTGGCTCACCGGCTAATGACAGATGAGACAGTCAAAGAAGATGCAGAACTTTGTTGGACTGTCTTAACTTGGCTTGGCTAACAGTACTGTTGCTAGCATGCAATTGACTTCACACTCTGAGCTGTGGAAACAATTTTACCCATTTATTAAACGTTTTAAATTTCCTTTAACACATTTCTGTCTGAATTCTGTTAAAAATTAGGATCTTGGTGTAGTCATATGTCTGGCACTTTACAGCATATGACTAACTGTTGACAATGTAGTAAGGTGCAGTTCAATGTTGACACATTCACTGTGTGATGTTGTCTTCCCATGTTTGTGCTTTGCTGTAATTTATTATACTGTACAGTCAGTTCAACAAGTGAAAAAGCTCCACTGCTCCAGACTGAAATTCTTAATGACACTTCTGCTTTTTTTCACTTTTTGTTAAACTGGCCAAATTTTCACAGTTAGCTTGCAGACCTCTTACAGCTTCACGCAACCCCAAAGTCCATGCACTCATCTTCCTTTCAGTTGCTTCTTTTTCTGCATTATAACCTATCATTTGGTTCATGGGCTTTCTATGTCTCTACCCCTGAAGATTGGAATAGCCTACCTCTTCACATTAGGCAATCACAACCATTCTTCGCATTCAGACGCCGTCTAAGACATACTACTCTCAGTTAGCTTATCCTGCCACCTAGCGCCCATTCACCATCGCGCCCTGATTCTGTTCATCCAGACTTTGGCGCTTTATAAATAATTTACTTACTTACTCCATGTTAGCTCGGGTTACAATAAGTGAACTCTTGGAAGTTGTCTGAGCAGGACTTGTTACGGGCCAGATGCTATCATCCAACCAATGTATAAAATTCTACAATATGCAGTTTAAAACATTGGACCACTTTTATCTTAGGATACATTTGGCAAATGTTGGCTGATGTAAATAGTTCTGTCACTATTATAACCAGAAAATCCTTTACCTTACCTTCGGGATGAGTAGCTAGGCTGCCCAGTGCTGAGGCCATACCAGTTCAACTCTGTTCACGTAGAGATAATGTCTTAGCAGTTAGCCATAATTACAGGAAAACATAAAACATTGCAATGCTTTATTATACTCGAAATATTGTTACATACAAAAAGCCTTAAAGTTGCCTACCAGATTCATTGTTCATGAACAGCATGGATCTAAATACTATATAATATAATGTAATTCATTGTCAGTCTGAATGCACAGTTGATGAGCATTTTTATTGTTCTAACAGCTAGCACGCCGACCTGGAAGTTTCCAGAAATTGAGCATTTGTTCAGCAACCAGATCTGTGCACGAGCCTGAATTATTCAGCCTGTCCCTTTTAAGCAACTTGATTTCTAGCCCCGGCCTGTTGATTTTTTGGCGAGGCCCATTTTTTGCTGAATTTCCATGCCCAGCCGAGCCTGTTTTGCAAACTTCATGGATGTCCACTGCCATTTTCATAATCAAGTTCGTTCAAAATCTGACCATTATGAAATGAACAGATATGTAACTGGTCTGAAGGCTATTAAAAGTCAAATGTCCCAGCAGGCAAATTTAAGTCCTTGAAAATATTGCAGGAATGTGGTGTCAAGATGGTTGTGATCTCAAAACCGAAAATTGTGGTCTTGGTCTTGATCTCGCACTTTTGGTCTGCAGTCTGCGAGTCTGTAGCTTATCCTGATGTGGTATGTCGCATTTTATTTTTAAACATGGAAGTTCATAATTGCAAGTTAAGTCACATAATAACAAATTTTCAGCACTGTATTCGGTGTTTAAGCTTCCGCCACCGGTAGACGCCGGCGGAGGCTATATGTTTTCGGGTCGTCCGTCCGTGCTGCTGTCCGTCTGTCCGTGTGTGCGTGCGTCCGTCCGTGATTCACGTGGTAGTTTTATGTTTCCGCGATATCTCCAGTATCTGTTGACGGATTCTCGCCAAACTTTTGTCACTGGTGCATCTTGGGACACAGATGACCTGATTACGTTTTTGGGTCAAAAGGTCAAAGTTCAAGGTCACACCATCGCGGCGGAGGCGCACAGCACTTGACGCTACCGTCGA
>Ga0209679_1000946_pt1 | contig 11546 bp, 4 predicted proteins | sample WorMetHEROISLAND_4_FD_187408 | JGI IMG/M metagenome (GOLD analysis project Ga0209679, IMG submission 187408) | Marine gutless worms symbiont microbial communities from Max Planck institute for Marine Microbiology, Germany - Olavius sp. 2 HERON... ...
TACATGTAACCACTATCTATCTTCAAGCCGTGTTCGATCCTGGTAAAATGTTTTGCAACATTTTTGCTAATGTTTTAGCGTAAAACATTTTATTTTTAGAGGTGGTTACATGTAAAATAAAAACATTTTACTAAACACATTTCACAACATTTTTGCAAATGTTTTATTTTACATGTAACTATGGTATAACTGGGCGACTGGTTGTGTGGGTGGGTGATATATCCGGAACACAAATGATCTGAAGTTGAAACTTTACTTGTAGGTAGAGTAGGCCAGGAGGCTGCTGCACATCCCATTTTGAAGGTCACGGAGTCAAGGTCAAGGTCACTACAAACATGTACAAAGTCAGATGTAAAAAAATTGTACCCATGTCTCCAGAAGTACAGTACATCTGAAGTTGTTTGCACGTAAGCAGGATGCGATGGGAGGTTGATGCATCAATGTTAGTGGTAGTGTTTTGTTAGGTAAGGGGGTTACAGAATAAAGATGAACTGGCGGGCGTAATTTTACTTTTATGTGTCATACATTACTTGTTGTAACAGTAGAAAAACGGTTAAATCGGTGTACATTTAAGTTATCGCAAAATTAAAACGGGTCCTGCTTTTTTGGAACACCCTCTAGTACAGATGACAGTAGGTACAGTGTACAGTATGAGGGCGGTGCAACGAGCAGCCGAAGTTGCGCTGAGGACCCTGGTGACAAAGGAACCTTGCCTGTGATTTTACTGCCTGTAAATTTAGCGACTTGCACCTAAAATTACTGTGGCCCGTTGGGGCGATACACATTGTATGTATAAAGTCGCACTCACACTGCGCGCGTATGCGTGCGTAGCTGCAGTTGTTGATAGCAATGCGGACAACTGCGTATACGCGCGTATACAATTTATATGCGCGCATACGCATGCAGTGTGAGTGCGGCTTAAGGCACAATGGTATCGACAAAAGTTCAGTTTGATAGGGCACGAGGCACTGAAACGGAGGCAAACCTCAAATGGTATACTCATTTGCTTCCAGCAAATTTGGCACGGCACCCTGTACGTTGTGGCTTCGTTGTTTCTGCTTTTGCCTGCTAAGCCACTAGGCGAATGAACTGAACTGAACTGAAATCAACAGTTCGTAGGAGTTCCGAGCTCGTTCAGAACTAGATAGATGAACTGGCCAATCAGTGCGCCCGCGCAACCAATCAAGGCTTAAAATGCAATTAATTAAGTTTTCTTGTCTAAATGGTTAAATTAGCGTTTTCTGGGTCACAGTGTTCAGAACCTGATTTTTAGGTCACTGACCATGTGAACTAGCAACTAGCAGTTCAATTCAGTTCATTTGCTCTGTACACGGCTTTAGTAATAATGTTGATATTCGCACACTTTTCTTGTCACCAATTCTTCTTTCCGTAAACTTGCAAAATAAAGGGTGACGCACAAGTACTAACGCTTTCCCGGTAATGCCGTGTGTTAGCATTGTATTACAGTATACTTTCTGAACACTAATCATGTGTACACCTAAAGTTACATTGTCCATTACATCGTTCTGTCAACGGTACCAGGCGCATGCCTAGAGGGGGATGGGGTTAGCCCCCACCTCGTGTCCTAGCCCCAAAATTTGCCAATCTTGCCACAAATTTCAGTGCTCAAATGGCACCGGTGTCACATATTGCGTTATTAAAATGTGTTGTAGATATTGAGAATTTTATACTCGAGTAACGTGACTGGGCACTAGAGCTGTTGTGTTGTATTGTATTGCAGTCTATTGTCATGTTCACTACACCGGGTGCCTGCATGTAGGGGGTCAGAGAGTAAACCCCTCTAACATGGGGGCACTATACGAGGACCATGGTCCCTGGTCCCCAATAGTTTGATTGGGTGCAGCCAGTACACTGAAACGTGTCCTAATCACACAATGATTACTGTTCTCCGATAATTTTGGCGTCACGCCCATATGCCCCTAGTGCATTTGCCCCAAAATTTACCAAATGTGCCCCAAAATTCTCGTGTCTAAATTCTGAAAACGTCTGACTGACTCGTGACGTAGCTTAGGCTATACACTGCGAGTCATAAAAACACCCACGCGGTCTTTTTGTGACAATGTTTGTCAAATGTGGACAGACTTAATAATCCACTTTTTGTGTACATATGTTTGCATGTACGTTTGATATGTGCATTAAAATTACTACTGCTACTACTACTACTACTACTACTACTATTGTGCTCCAAGATGAACTGCAAAAGGTGTTATATTATAGGTCCATTGCATTGTTCAACAGGGTGGCCACAAAGGAGGAGAAACAAATTTCCCGAGTTTTCCAGGCTTTTCCAGAGCCATAAACTTACTTTTCGCATAGGTTATCGCAACAAAAAGTAAATGTAATAATGACCTTCATCAAGGGTCATTCCACATCAACTCCAGCAATACAGCAGGTCACCACCACACTCTGACCATGTTTTACACAAATATTTGAATGATGAACTAAAAATACTTGCACAAAGTTCCCGAGAATTCCCTGAGTTTTCCATGTTCAGAGAAATCCCTGAGTATTCCAGGTTTTCCAGGTTTTTGGCCACCCTGTTCAAGTAAAATTACTGAAAATAGGAAATGAGCAAATGTTCCTGTAATAATTGCCTTCGCTGCTGCTTAGCTCAGCGTCTGTGTGTCCACTGAGCTGCGTCTCGGCGGCGAAGGTAATGCGCTGTATCCAGTGCTCTCTAGCTGTGTACTTTAAACCACAACTGTGAGTTTATATATTTTATCACAAATGTCAGATACTCCAGCTGACAGTCTGTGACAACCGAAAAGGGACTTATAGCGTTAGTGCCAAGCTCCACTACACGGACATGTACAACACCACCACCACTGGAGGAGCTCACAACATTTCTACTTGTTGTACAACAAATTCACCACTAACGGACAAAAATTTGCCACATCCCAACATCTCGACATGTCGAGATGTTGGGCTCTGGCATTGCTATGTGGCAAATTTGTTGTACAACAAGTTTTAGAATTACGACGAATAGATTCATTTGGTCGAAAATAATTGCTAGTTAAAATTCATCTAAGGTCAAGGTATATTAATGTTTTGGTCGTTTTAGATGAATTTTAACTAGCAAGTTTTAGAATTGTTGTGAGCTCGTCCGTTGTTGGTGTTGTACAACATGTCTGTAGCCAGTGTCCGTGTAGTGGAGTTTGGCACTTACAGAGCCTGAAAATTGTTTTCAGTGTGCAAATAGTGTAAATGCTGGCTCCAATTGTTGTTTAATTGTTGGGCTCTGTTCTCATCGTGTGCTCGGTACTGCATGGCACGTGTATAAACTGCTTTCACATCTGTGATACTGTTGTGTCGTTCATTCATGCGCAGTGACGTAGCCAGTGCAAAATTCCAGGGAGGAAAAAGTGGGCGTAGGAAGCAAATGCGTGGCAAATATGACCTTGATGACGGCAATTGGTGTGGGTATTCATCTTTTAGCAGATCTGAGGTTTGACATTAGGACGGCAACACCACATTAAGGGGATATTAAGGGTACTGCAGCAGCCGGACCCGGCCTATTACAATTACAACACAGCAACCCGCTGTATCCTATGACTGGGAGTTATGGGATCACACAGTGTTACCTGCCACCCAACACAAATGTATGCGCCCCGCCTTAACCCCAGCCAGACAGGCCAGTAGTTGATTTACCTTCCGCAGAGGGATGGAAGTCTGAGTTGACCTAGGTGGTTAGTTACATGCCGAGATGGTTTACCTGCCTGCAGACAGTCACCCATCCAAGCACTAACTGGGCCCGGCACAGAGTAACTTCGCTGATCGCAACCAACACCGCGCCACCCCCAGCGGTACACATTCCCCCAAAACTTCTATCACTATTTGAAAAAGTGGTCTATGGAAATGCAAAGCAGCAACTGCTGCATTTGCTACATACTGGCTACGTCACTGTTCACGCTAGCTTATATACATACGTAGGATAACGTTGAAAGATGTTTGACAATGATTTACCAGGGTGGCCACAAAGTAGGAGATATTTGGCTTTTCAAGAGCCATAAACTTACTTTTCCATAGGTTATCGCAACAAAAAGTAAACATAATAATGATCTTCATCAAGGGTCACGATGATCCTGTTTACCCAGTCAACAGCTGTTTTACACACAAATACTTGAATGACGACCTAAAAATACTTCGTTTGTTACAACTTTTCCCTGAGGTTGCACAGAATTCCCTGAGAATTCCGAGTTTTCCTTGTTCAGGGAAATCCCTGAGTATTCCAGGTTTGTGGCCACCCTGTTTACGTGTTGTGCGGTTGTGATAACATTGCAGTTTTATTAAACTGTCAGGGATATTTGCTGTTACTGTTTCTCTGTTAGCACACACATACACACATCTATTTTGACAGCCATTTTCAAGTTCACGTACTCTAAAAATCTAAAAACAGTTTGTACACTGCCAAAGTGACGGATTAGCCAGTGGACTCCAAATGTCACAAACGGAATTTTTAGATTGAGTGATATTTTACAAGTCGAACGCCCTTCCTGACCTACAACCAAACAGTGTTAGAGCACTGAAAGAAACTTATGGGTCAGATAACGAATAAAAATTGCGCAATGAAAGCGAAAACATCTCTTGTTTGTGACATTTTCAACAACTAATCACCCGTTAAATCGTTGAAACATGCATCTCTAAATTCAATGCATTTTAACTCCAACACACTGTTGACTCACGACTGCAAATTGATCTAACAGCACAAATGACAAAATCGCAAAGAATCAGAAAAATCTTGTCACACAAATCACACACACACATGCACACAAAAACACATATAATGCCGCAAACATTTATGACCTGGAAGTTGAAAAGTCTTCGGTCGATGCACGTCGCATCAGAAACATCCAGGGCTGGCCTTAGCCAATCGGCGGCCCTGTTCCAACTGCACATCAGAGTCAACCTTCCCTCCCTCCCTGCCACTCGGCTCCCTTTCCCTTCCCCTCCCTTCCCGCCGCGAACGGCCCCCTTAAAACCAGCTAGAGGGTCAGGGGGAGCGCTGTATTGTATGCTCGCAAAACGCATCTTGGTTGCGGCATTTCTGGTTCTTTTGTCAGCATTGCAATGAGTGGCAAAATGAAAGCCAATCCAGGCTCGGATCGAATCTAGAATGGTGGCCCACTAAAGTCGGTGGCCCTGTTCGGCTGAACACCTCGAACATGCCTAAGGCCAGCCCTGGAAACATCACAAGAACATCAGTGGAACGTAGTCAACAACTACATCTAAACCAATTCTCTTCAAACAACACCACCACACTTTAACATACATAGGCGCCTGTGGGCACAGGCAAGCGGCATAGGGGTATTTGACCCTCCCCACAAAAAGGCAAAAATGGTAACTATGTTATGCTTTACCTGAACAAGCTATCATACAGATGTGGGGTAATGAAACAGAAAAACAGATGGACTTTAAATGCGAGGATTTGAAAAATGATAGGAGAGAAAGGAGTCAGTAGAAGGTGAAAGCGGAAAGTAACGGGTTTTCCGCCAGAGTAATTAGCCATCGAACCTATATAGACATGACGAAGCTATGGGAAGCTGTGGGGCCATATATCATACCCGGTAACAAAGTATAAGGATGTGTCGCCAAAGAACTTGGCCAAGATGCTGCCATGATACATAAATTATGTAACGTCATTATTCGTCACTTAAATATAAACTAGAGAGCACTGGATACAGCGCATTACCTTCGCCGCTGAGAATAATGCGGCGGACACACACACAGTGTGACGTCGAGTCGTCACAATACCTTCGCTCTCTAAGTGGCGGTGAAGGTAATCATCACAGAACTGAAGCAATGCGGCGGACACACACACAGCGTGACGTCGAGTCGTCACAATACCTTCGCTCTCTAAGTGGCGGTGAAGGTAATCATCACAGTACTGAAGCAGTGCTTCTTTCCATTTTTTCAACCAACCAAACCAATTTTTCCGCAGTAACTCTGGGCCAGTTTGGGACCTCCACAGCGAACTACCAGTAACTGCCGAAGCTGAACGTTTACAGGGTAAACGTCACCCCAATAGGAGGGGCGGGTCTACATTGGGGCAAACAGCAAGTGCCCCCAGATTCACTTGTTGCCCCAACCCCGATTCAAAAGCTAGCTGGAAAAATATAGGCCTATGTGCAGTTCGTATTTTTTATGTTTCAGAGAACAGATAAAACGGATGACCCCCAGAATTTTTGGGACAGAACGAAAAGCATATAAGCAATGAAAGATAAATCATATTAAAAGTGTAAAAAAAGATACTGTGTGGCCCGTCGGACTGTAAGGTAACAAATGCCTAAATGTTAGGTACTGTCCAGTTCTGCCAATCATATACATGTAACTCCTTCATACAGTCCAACTCAAACGATGGCACACAACTCAAAATAAAAAAAAAAGTTTCAGTTGAGTTGAGCTACATGGTTGCAATGATGCTACGGACTATCGTTCAAGTATAGCAGTGTTATCCGACTTGGAAAAACATTTCCATTTGATTGACACATTGACAACTGTTACACATCTTACATTCTACATGTAGAATAGAGAGCTGCATGGAGACAGATATTTATACCCATCCCCGACTGTCCCTGAAACTCTAATCCCCATCTCCACCCCTATCCCCGCAAACTAGCTGCAAGATCGTCCCCGTCCCCATCCATCCCCGCATACAACTGTCCCCATTTCCGTAAACGATAGAAAGGTAACATATTAATTTGCAACAAAGGCATCATGCCATGGATTTCTCAATGAAATACCTCAAGGCATACGATTACGAAAGGATGTGTAGGCTTCACGCAGATATGGTAATGATGCTGGAAGACATTTTTGCATGTATCTCCGTAATCTCCTATAAAACTGGATCGATTTGTGTCGCGTGACACAAATATTACCGCACGATCAACCGCATCTACCGTACGCTCCGTCACCGCTACCGCGGCACTACCGTGAATGCTGTCCCCATCCCTGCTATTACCGCGGTGTCCGTCATAAAGTCTAACTCCATTACCACGGTAATACCGTCATACCCATCCCCATGCAGCTCTCTAATGCACAACTGTCAGCAGACGTCTCACTGAATATGAGAAACAACACGGCTGAATCACGGTAATATTCCTATTTAACAGCAGACAAAATTATCTTCTATATAATCACAGTTTATTTTTTATAATGATTTAATATTTAGTACGAATTATGACAGTATCAGTTACTATTTTTAGTCTGAAAAGTTTGGTTACCAGGCCAACTTAGCCTCCTATCCTAAGCTGTGGAAAAAACTAATAGCTTATCTAGTGCCAGTTATGGGTAGAAAACCTAGTGTGGCTAACTGGGGCAGTGGTATGTCTGCAAGCTGCTCATAATCCAACTGTCATTAGCACAGGTAGTGGATGTACACTTCTGATGCCCAATCAATGGTGTTAAAGCACGAAAAGCTTATCCATATCAGGGGCGGTGTCTGTATATATTCAAAGTATTCATTGAATACCCTCTAAATCTCAGCTCTGGCTGTATTTCAATGTTTTCCGTAAACCTGACCATTGACAAGACATTAACGATGCAATTTTGCTATTTTTTTCTCCAAAAATTGCCACTTTTGGGCTATAAATGTGCAAGTATTCAAAACTTATCTGCTGCATAACAGCACCAACGTCCTGCGTTGGTGTTGTGAGTGCAAAAGTATTCAAGTTGAGTTTTGAATGCTTACACATTTATAGCCCAAAAAGTGGCGATTTCTGCAGAAAAAAATAACAAAATTGCATCATTAACCTATTAGTGCCGGAATTATTTTAATAAATGCTGTCAAATTAGGTGTCCCATTTTTGGGACGGTAGGCATGAATGGGTTAAACAGCTAAAATGAGTGAAACACCACTATCAGATAGGCTGCCAACTAGCGTGTTTATAACAGTTGAAGTTGATAGGCTATGGTGTGAACAACGCGTGAGACGTCCTGCCGAGTTTCATTTCTCTCTTTCGTGGCTGGGGGACCGGTGCCCCAGGAAGGCGGTGGGCTTGGTCAGGCCCGGACCTCAGTGTCCAAAGGGGCCTATGGCACCAAAGCTCCGATGAAGCGCCGGCGTGCGTGGAGGAGACGGTGGCCATGAAAGAGCGATTTTGCTTCGTTTTGGTTGAATTATATACTTGCCATAGTATGTCAGACACGACAAAATCCGTAAAATTCACTGTTTGTCAAGTATTAACGACTTATACCGAAGCAAATACCGAAGCAAATTCATTGCAGTTAGTAGCTTATTCAATGCTACATATGCTTCATCAGTCATATAACCCATTAGTGCCTGAATTATTTTAATATATGCTGTCAAATTAGGTGTCCCATTTGTCTTTAACAAAAGTCAGATTTATGGAAAACATTGAAATACGGAGAGAGCTGGACCCCCTGTTTAATTTTTGAATATCCTACTGTAAAAGTCAGACGCCGCCCCCGATCCATATGAACATACAGCAGATCAGGAAATGTTAGTAATGCTGTGAGAAGCAAATCACATAATGCTGCCATTAAGACGAACAATGCCGATCTTCAATCTTACACGCTTCATCCGCTTTATAAATTGTTCTATTCACGTATGTTCACACGCAATTTTAATGCCAATGTTAAAGCGCACGATGTTTCTTCGGGGATTTTTTCGGCCGTGCACCCGACTGCAGGCTGGCGGGGGATTCCGGGCTGGAGGAGTTGTCTCGCGTGACGACTCCGCAGCGACGGCGAGAAACGGCGACGTCGGACGGTGAAGTGTCGATGAAGTCGTCAAACTGGGAAGTTCCGACCGTGGCCGAGAGGTCGAGGGGTCGTCGGGTGGGGCACAGTGGATGGGAATCGATGTCGAACTCTATGCCGGTTGCGTGCGACATCATCATGTCGTCGTAGCAGTAGTAGTCGGCACCACCACACGCCCCTTCGACATCCCCGCGGTAAGCCCAGTCATCGTCTGTCAGCGCATGTCGACCACCAGCCGCGTATGAATCATGGGAATGATGGCGGTGCCGGTGATGGTGGTGATTTCGATCACTGGGGGCAGTTGACCGGGAATTCCGCTCCCCACCACCCTGCCGCTCTTTCCGCAGATGCTCAGTCGGCAGCCGGTAGAGCTCGTCGAACTCTTCGCTGGTGAGGCCAGTCATCCGTGCCCCACTCCCACTCCGACGTCTCCGGCCGCAGCGTTTTTCCGTCTCAATCTTATCCAGGATCAGTTTCCGACTGACCGGACCATCCACACGGGACGCCGTGTTTTCCGTCGGAAAACCAAGTCCAGTTCCAGACTTCGTCTTCTCCTCCACGTCACCACCACCGAGTCCAAGTTTGTTTGAGTCTTCCGAGTACTTATCGTGCGGACCGAGATGCCCGGTCGTTTTCTTCCAATCCCCGTCTTTGAAACTCTGAACTTTTCCGGCACTGTCGATCGGCGACGAATCGTCCGAAGGCTTGTCCCCGTGGCCGTCATTTCCCAGAAACTGTTCGTCATAGACTCGTAGCCGATTCTCTGCGCTGTGGTTACTTACTTGCAGATTCCTGTTGAAGAGCTCATTGAAGCTCTCGTCTGGCTCAGCATCGGTTGGAACCAAGATGTTTTCGTCTGGAACCGCCAGTAACTCGTCAACGTCTGGAAGTCGATGTGCCATCGGAGGGGTGGTGGAAAGCACAACCTGGCCAGTAACCACCTCATCACAGATTCGTCGAAGGAGTTCCACACTCACGTTTCCTACTTCCAGATCCTCTCTCATCTTCTCATCCGAAATATCCGCAACATCCTTCTCCCCGTCAGACTCGGACAATTCCCGGCGCTGTTTGCCGACCCGACTCCCACCACCATGGTTCGACCCGCCCAGTAGGTCGAGTATGTTCGGTGACGGGGTGCGGTCGACGGTCGGCGACGAAACGCGGTTCTGGTAGTTGCGGAAGTTTTTCAGTGCGACGTCGTCTCCACACCGAGGTCCGCTACTGGCTGGACTCACGTTGCTGTGGTAGTCGAGGGCATCGACAGGCGACAAAGTCGCACCACTCAGACTGTCGGAGGACGATGACCTCACTTCACCACTGGCCTGCAAAACAGACACAAGTATAAGCAACTAGAGGACTGGCACTCAAACACACATCGACCTTGACATTTGACCTTTTGACCTCAAAAAATGGGCGACCAGGACTTGACATGTACTATCCACCTGCCAAGTTGGGTGACGGCATGTCCAATGGTTTTTGTTTTAGGGTTCTCAGTTATCTTGTACTTTAATTTTCTCCATATTCAACAGGTGTCGCCACCATAAGCAGCTTAGAGCATATAGCATGAAACAGGCTACAGCTAAACCTGTGACCTTGACATTTAACCTTTTGATCTCAAATAAAACGGGCGACCAGAACTTGTCATGTACTATCCACTTGGTGAGTATGATGATGATATGTCCAGTGATTTACAGGGTTCTTACAGACATTAAAACACTGTTTTTCAGGACTTTTCAGGACTTGCAAAGACCAAATTCCAGGGTTTTCCAGGACTCAAAAAATGCGTTTTCGAGGACTTTCCAGGATATGCTCCATTCACAAACATGGTTGCATGAGGTCAAAAAGTGCACATACCAAATCAGTTTTCGATGTAACTGCATTACAGTAAACAAGCCCAAATGCAATACCTGTGGTGACAAAATGCACATAATGTATTACAATGAATTTCTTCTCCAGGGACTGCAGGCAGCGATACTTGAACCCGGATGTAAAATTTTCAGGACCACTACCTTAGAATTCCAGAACTTTTCCAGGGTTTTTCAGGACCTATGCCTTTTTCCAGGACTTTCCAGGCCTGGAAATCTCAACATTTTAATTTCACGACTTTCCAGGGTCTCTACGAACCCTGAGTTTTTGTTTAGAGTGCAGCCACACACACACATATGTACAGAACAGAAAAACGCCCTACTCACGCTCACATTTTGATGCTGGTGACTGGCCAATTCTTTCAGATTATTTCCAGTGAACTCCACGGAATTATTAGATCATGACTTTTTAATGAACTGGATGCGCTTCCTGCCAGGGTTAGCCGATTTAAATCAATGTGATTTAAATTACTGATTTTAATCGCAATTTAAATAAATTTTTTGTCAGAAAAATCACGTGATTTAAATCATACTTATTTTCGAATTTTTCAGTTTACATTATGCTTAAAGCATCATACATATATAGCCAAAGTAATGGAACTTTTGTCCAACCTTGCTTCCTGCACTACTCTACTGCAAACGTTTCCAACTTTTACCAGAAAAGTGAGCATAAAAATTAGAGTTGTTAATTCCCGGGAAATTTATTTCCCGGGAGGGAAATAAATTTCCCGGGACTCGTTCGGGACTCGATCGGGTTTCATCCTATCGGCCGCCAACCGTCAGTCGAATTTGTTTGTCGTTCGCGCTGTTGTTATGTAATCATCGTCGACGACTGAGACGTGAGACGCACATGGTCTGTTTGTTCACTGCCAGCCAAGCCAACTCAACTGTCGTTTCATCCCCTCCACTTCCCAGCCACAAACCGGAGCACATGTGTGTGGG
>Ga0209679_1000947_pt1 | contig 11539 bp, 4 predicted proteins | sample WorMetHEROISLAND_4_FD_187408 | JGI IMG/M metagenome (GOLD analysis project Ga0209679, IMG submission 187408) | Marine gutless worms symbiont microbial communities from Max Planck institute for Marine Microbiology, Germany - Olavius sp. 2 HERON... ...
AAAACCCCCCCCCCCCCCCCCAGCTCGGTTTTTGCGTCAGTAAAAAATTCTGCCCACCAGAGTTGGGCGGAACCGTTTTGTGACTTTTCCTGAATGTGAATGGGGTATACGAAGCAACAGTCAGGTCGTCGATCGGTGCCGTAAGTTGTTAGGCATGGCGTCAAACACAAACGAATTATGTTGAAACTGACGAAATCAGTGTTTCCGCATGACGTCATACAGCCGAATGCTTCCGAAGTAAGTATTATTGTAATTCTACGAGCACGGCAAACTCAAAGAACGTCCACAAATAAAAGCGTCATTGGTGGACAGCCGAAAATAGCAAACATGGCGACCCAAACCGGAAGTACTTATATCTCTGAAAGTATGGCAGATATCATCAAATTCCAACGGCAAACAAGGCATTTTCGACCACGGCGAGCTCGAAGAATCTGTCCTCTGGCGATTGCGACAACGACCGATAACCGGAAATAGCAATATAGACGTTTTGGGCGCCAATCTTGTCATTTTGGGCTGTCCGTCGTTGTCGCAATCACTTGGCAACACTTTTGTCAAGCCCAGCGTGGTCGAAAATCCCAACTTTGCCGTTGGAATTTCGACGTTATCTGTCATAGTTCCAGAGACATAATTATTTCCGGTTTTGTCGGCTATATTGCTAATTCATGGCTGTCAGTCGTTCTCGAAATTACTGTCCTTGAGATCAGGCGCGGATTTAAGGGGGCGGAACCGCCGTGCGCTAGCGAACAATTGGACTGCGGTGCAGCATGCAGACATACCATTGCACCAATCAGCTACACTAGGCCTCCACCCTGTAGCCCGTAAGCTCGTAAAAATGCGTGCTCGCTGATGGCGGTCCATTACCATTACCAACATAATTATGTTACAACTTTTATTAAGATTGAATTTGTAACACAGGGTTCGCATTTATTTGTAATTTTGGCTACAGCATTTAACTGTTTCACTGAGACAAGCTGAGAACCTGGGTTAGCATAGGCATAATCTATTTTTGCCAACTGGGCAAATGTACGTAGGCCTATCCGATTCAATGTTCTTATATTCTGCTTCCCAGCCCGGAATCGCTAAATTCAGCCAGTCGCTTCGGACTATGAAACATAAAACGTGGTCGATTTTAGTGACGTCACGCTTCTCGCCAATCGAAGTCAGTGTTTCCGCATGACGTCATACAGTATCTGACGCCAGTGACGTCAGCGTGGGATTCCCCGGCGTTCGTCTGTGATTGGCTGACGTGAAGGCTACGTCGGAGGTCAACGAATGCAGTTCTTGTGCCGGAGTAGTCCGGCTCTGAGAGCTTGCGGCGTCGACGTTGCGGCTGATACTGTAGCGTCAGGTAAGACGGTGACATGCAGTGCAGCTGATGCTGACTGAGGACGAGACTGCTGTTATATGACGGCGACATCGAATGTGTCCAGTCTGCAGTCACGGCGACGTCCGGCGAATGTTTTGACTGCGTGTTGTCACGCCTGTTTATCAACAGCCGGTTTCTCCGACTGGAAAACAGACAAGCGCGCGCGCAAACATATTCACAATATGTTGTTGTTGTTGTTGTTTTACATAACATAGGCTGCAAGTCCTGCAATGCCATTTTAGCGGCCATTTTCCAGGTTTTTGTACTCATATGATTTTTTCATTTATGATTAGGGATTAGAACTAGAAGTCTTTCTGACTTTGCCCATAGAGTGTTTTCACTGCATATATAATGTTGTTCATCTCGGATAACTGCAGGCTTCACGTAGGCCAGGTTGTTATCCGTGATAAACTCATTATCGGATAATCACGCCTATCTGCAAAGGACTATAGGTATCGATTATGTTGTGTTATGTTTAACTCCTCCGACAATTCCCAAAAGTCCTGCACTTTTGGTGGCCTGCAGACCCGTCGTAATCTGGAGTAGCTCTATAGAATATTGATTGGCCAGTTAAACAAATCAAAACTATATTTTCCGACGCCTAATCAGCAGGAGCAAAGTATTTATTATCACTGTTAGCATCATCCGAGTGCCACGTTATATACGAGCGACTCGGTAACCCTGGACCACGGAACCCTGTATAATAGCTATAGTACAGGGTTCCATGCATAGACGGTGGACCTCGAATGTGCTCGCTCGACTGCAGCAGCTGCACCAGCGACATCACAGCTGGCATGCGTCCGACTACAGATAGTCTTCCATCGCGTTATTATTTCCGTCTGTAAAGTAATGTAACCAGTAAGCCGACAGCCACAGCAACAATTACTCTATCAATACAGCAAATAAACACTGTACATAACAGCATAATTATAACCCGGCGGCGTTGAACCACAGGCTTTTCAAGATTTCTGAAAATCGTTCTAGCACGGATTTCAATAACGCTCTCCAGCGGGTCCGCCAAACGCATTGCTCGCGGTACAAGCCGAAAGACACGCAATAAACGATAGTGTTTGTACTGAAAACTTCTTTCTTATGTTTATGAGTTCCGTTCAACCCACTGTGTGTACGTCACAGCGTGTACGTGTGTATACTGTGAAATTTGTGAACCGATACCAAACGATGAAGATGGCTGCAGAAAGTAGCACAGCGAAGACGAGACCTACGGCCAAGATGATGTACATCCAGACGGTCACTGTCACATTGTAAACAAACACTTAACGTGTCATAATGCTTTAACGCTAATTCTCATCAAGGCTATATCAGTCAGTCAGTCAGTCAGTCAGTCAGTCAGTCAGTCAGTCAGTCAGTCAGTCAATCAATCAATCAATCAATCAATCAATCAATCAATCAATCAAAACATTTATATAGCATCATGTGTCGCAAGGGAATCACTAAGCAACGCAGGAACGAACCAACATGTCAAAACTTAACCGTGAGCTCATACTGAGTCCATGGGTGGAGTGGACTACACAAATAAGCTGACAAATTTCATAGCTTCATCTGAATACTGACAAACTTTCAAAATTCTTCTTATTTTTCACTGACACACACGGCAGTAAATTTGCAATAAAGTGGTCACTAAAGATCCCACCACACCTTAAAAACGCGAAATTGCTACACTACCATGTAAAATTCAGTACTTTATAAAAGCTGACAATATTTCACAAAGTAGCGTCGCTGGCGTTTGAGGTGTGTTGGGAATTTGGGACCTTCACCAATTTTTGTATCGCAAATTTACTGCTGCGTGTGCCACGTGAAAAAAAAATGACAAGAATCTTAGCACTTCGTTGTAGCATAGTTACTTTCTATCGCCGTAATGCCCTACACTAACGTCCGACACATACGTCCAATGAATCGACCAATGTATTACGCAAACAGCGAATAAACTCCAGCTACGTAGGTATGCCAAGACGCATGCCACTGCAGCACGTGGGTTGACGCGCGACCCCACTGTCGTTTTGTGCCTCCTTTCTAGAGAACCCCTGCGAATATCCGCATACATTTTACGCTGCCGAAACTAGAGTCCATAATCTACATGACAGTTGCTACGGTATGGGTCTATCTGTATTTCGTTTTGCGTAATTGTTTTCGAAAGCCACGAAAAGGTGTTCTAGACGAGCGTTAACGCGCGACCCCGCTGTCCTTTGACGCCTCTTCTACAGAACCCGCGGAATATCCGCATAAACCTTACATGGCCAGAAACTAGAGTCCCTACCGAAGATTTGCGCCGCTAACAGTATGTGTCTATCTTTACTACTTTTCACGCAATTATTTTCGAAAGTTGCACGGTCGAAAGCCAGATAAACCGGCGTGAAAACGGAATTTAACGCGAAATAGCCATTCAAGGTCATTCAAGGTCACGCATTTTGGGATCACTAAAAAGCCGACGACGGACTGCGTGTCGCTGTATAATAATGCTGGCCTTATCTCTAAAGATTCCGAAGATATAGGCAGCGAAAACGCTGAAAATTGCCGTTGTCGACAACCCCACTGTCGTTTGATGCCCCCTCTCCTGGGAACTCCGCGAATATCCGCATAAACCTTATATCGCCAGAATGTAGAATCATTGGTCGACATTTTTGCCGCTGATAGAATGGGTCTATTCATTCAAATTTTTGTGGTGGGCTCCGAAGGATGTGTCTTTTCTGCAATAGAGTGCATATCGGCCGTCAAAGGTCATCCAAGGTCGTTGATTTTGGCACCAGTCGAAAGGGCTTATGCGACTTCCCTATAGTAATTAATAGTAACTTTGGTCCAATCTTGCACCGTTTCTGATATACGGCGACTTATTGGCTGAAAATTGCGAATTTTCCCTACCCCACTCTCATTTAACGCCATCGCTCGGGAAGAACCCTTTCGAATTTCTGGGTGAACCTTTGACAGCCAAAACTAGAATCCTTGGGCTATCCGTCGGTGACGATTTCGTGATGCTAGCTTGCGTCGTTTTGATTCAGTGCCAGCATGTGACAGAGACGGACGGACAGACGGTCGGACGGACGGACAACCCGACTGTAGCTAATACACAGCTTTGCATAGAAAGCTATGCAGACGCCCTGTAAAAATTGGTGAACATTTGATGAAGTTATGACAAAAATACAGTAGCTTATTTCTGTGGACCACTCCGTATACACAGGTAATTACCGCAAAATTTACAGCGTTTACTTACGTACAGATGAGACAAACTATTGTATTTTTAACACTCATTTCTCTAGATACAACTTACTTCGACTATATGCCCAAATGTTTTTCATTTTGTCAGCCACGTGTGTGACGGTAGCCTTTTCCTAAAACAGTCTTGATTAATAATGGCGACGTGGCGTTTACGTGCTATTAACTGACTGTGAATGTGCACTGCTATACTGGTGATTACTGTGTGAAATGTTCTATAACGTAACTACAGACGATTTCAGTATACGGAAAGGTTTCATGTATATACCAGTATCAGTGACAAGGTCTGGCTGGAGAAAGTAAGACTGGTTGACGTCATCCGTGGACAGACAGTTGATCAAATATCCGTGCTTGTAGACAGGTCTGTAGTTGAGGCGACACGCACACTGGTCGTCGTCCGAGCAGAATGAGTGGTCAGCGTCACACGGCGGATAGCAAGACCTCGATGTGGACGGCTTCAGCGCATCATTGCAACCTCCTGTCAATCACGATCATTCATACATCCTTTACCATTCAGTTTTAACAAGAATATCTTACCATTTAACATCGGTAAATAGTCTCGAAATTTTTTTCCATGCACATCTAACTGATGCGCTATATAAATTCACGTTTTACTTACTTACTTACTTACTTACTTACTTACGTATCTAGCAGCATGCACTCCGCTGCTGGTATCTAGTTCCTCATTTTCATCATCCATAACTGGAATCGGTCCATCTGCTGTACAACTCTTGCAAACAAATTATGTGCATACCTTACACAAACTTCCCTTCACTCCACTACATCCTCTACACACCCATTTCTGACACCACTTGCACAAGATCGAGTTATTGCCGACTCCTTTCTTACACACACCGTAACAAAGGCGGCACCGCGTCTAAAAATTCGGGAGCTTAAACATTTCCTCCTCCCCTTTCCTTTCCTTCCCTCACTTCATTTCCAAATCCTTTGTTCTCTTGCCCTACCAGTCCAAAACCCTTCGCTGCTCTTTAAGTTACAACTTTAACTTCCATAATCTGGAGAAACACAGAAACATGCCTATGCGTACTGCTGTCAGACGCCTAATACATGGGGACTTAATCCAGTACCCCCAACAAGCGCCGTTGACGCTCTTTAACCTGATAAAGTTGCACAATTTTCTGCACGTATATCAGTGCTGCTACTCATACCGTAAACTACTTGTCCATCACTGTCCTGACACCAGACGTCTCGTCGGTTGCCGATCCACGCGGATGTGTTCCAGCTGTACAGAGGACAGTCGCTGGCAGATGAACAACGCCGGTTCTCGATCAGTTCTTCGGGGCAGTCGGCACCGTGTACCAGAACCACACGACTTCTCGTTTGAACGCCATCTGTTAACACGACCAAAGGTGCATAGCTTCGCGCATGGCGCTCTACAAATCTGATTATTATTATTACCGGTACTATTATTATTATTACTAAACGTCGTTGAATGGTCGCAGCTACTAGCGGGTCAGTTTTTACCGCGCGATGCACGTAGTGCTAGCGCGGTATAGCTATCGTATGTCGTCCGTCTGTCCCTCCGTCCGTCTGTCCGTCTGTCTGTCTGTAACGTTGATGTATCGTGAGCATATAGGTTGGACTAGTTCGAAATTAATTACATGAATAATTAGCTTAGGGTCGTCGCTCCTCGGAGCCATAACGTCGGCAATCTAGTCCATGGGGAACACCCCTAAAATTCGTGTGGAATAGGGGTGGGGTCGCTCTCTCAGGAAACCTGCAATATTTCTGAAACGGGGCAAGATAGGACCAAGGTTACTATTGACAACCAATAGGAAGTCACATACGCGCTTTCGATTGGTGCCAAAATCAACGACCTTGGATGACTTTGAAGGGTCATTACGCACCGTGTTTCAAAACACGTGCGTCTTTCGGAGCCCACCACGAAAAGTTGAATGAAGATAGGCTACATTTTCAGTGACGACGATGTAGCCCAATGACTCTAGATTCTGAAATATAAGGCTAATGCGGATATTCGCGGCGGTTCCCTGGAAAGGGGGCGTCATACAACAGTGGGGTAATTGAATGATTTTGAATGGCTTGAAGAGCCACTTTACGTCATATGTTCACTATTACGAACTGTCACAGACTAATTATTTGTTACTTATTTACTGTAGTTTGTTTATTACACGTATGACCAAGGCATGTGACCAGCGGAGAAGTACAGGAAGCGGAATAGCAAAGAGTGATCCGCATAATATTGGAATCCACGGAAAATCTGCGGATCTTCCGTGGACGCTAGGCTATATCGTCGGAACCTTAACAAATAACGTCAACATTATTATATAGTATTACTTAGTGCCTTATTGCCTTTCCACTGACTCCAAAACACGTGACCTTGAATGACCTTGAATCGCCATTTTGCGTTAAATTCTATTTTGTGCCGGTATATTTGGAACTCTGAAGCATGGCTTTCGAAGCTTGGCTACTGTTAAACTTGTATAGTGAATGTTGTCGGCGAACTTTAAGCCAAAAAGAACAGCTGCGACATATGCGACAGCACGGCTTTCTTGTTTGTGTATGGAAAGGACAGGGCTTCCGATCGCTCTTTGGTACCATTACTGAATGGCAACACGCCAGTAGCCAGTGACCTTTCTTTTTCCTCCCATTTCCTGACATTGCATTCCTTCCTTCCCCTTTTTGTTACAAATTCACTTGGGACAGGGGTCCCAACCTTTTTGTTCCTTTGCATCACTTGGTCAATCTAACAGCTTCCCATTTAGGCCCCTACGTCTAATAAATCACACACTGAAATTGATTTTAAGAAAATTAGTGATTATTTATTGCTTTACAAAATCCGCATCCGTAAGTGTCATAGAAATTCTGAATCCATTGATAACGTTAAAAAACTGAATGTGTTGAAATCACGCAATGGCTAAATCTGCTGAATAAACTCACAAACAGTTGACCAAACTAGTAACTAGTCAGCTCGAGGGGAACTTATGGCAGCTGCACAATGAAAGCCACAAACAGGAACAGGAAATGGGATGGAAGAGGAAACCAGATATAGTGTAGTTAGCACGCGCCTTAGTGACAGCTTATGCTGTAATTTGTGCGTCTTTGAAATACCAGTTTATTATTACCTTCGTCGGATAAAGAGGTAGTGTTTTCCGTGTGTGTGTCTGTTTGTTTGTCTGTCTGTTCACTCACTAGATTACTCAAAAAGTTCTGAACGGATTTTGATTCAAAATCCGTTCAGAACTTTTTGAGTAATTTTTGATGAATTTTTTTGGCTGAAGTACCAAGTGATTAGATTGTAGATAACCTTCTCATATTTTGCCCCAATTTTCGCCCACCCCCCGCAGTGCATTTTTAATGAGATGGCAGTAGTTTACCAGTATTCGCCAGATGGCAGTAATACAATGCCAAGGGAATAAAACAGAGAAGTCGGCGGAGGTTGTACCATGGTTGTGCTGTCCCAGCGCTTCTAGTTATTATTATTAGTATTAGTATGTTAATGTTATTAATTTATTATTATTAAAGAGCTGAGACGCTGACCAACGTCAAGATGACACGGTCGATGACACGGACCCCAGGATGTCCACACCGTCAAAACACACTCTCCAGGACATGGAGTTCTGCATTCCTCTGTCAGCTGTTCACGCATAAACACTTCACATACAGCAGCATCCTGCATCCAGTTTGCCAAGTTAATACACATCGCCGAATTCCGTCGAAAACTTCAACTTATTAGCTACGCAAAACAAATATTATAACTTTTTACTATTTGCTTTCGTTTACTAAACTATACCAGTTTTGCTCATAAGAGCCTCAAAAAATGTGACCAACAATGTCATTACACACTTACACCACAACAGGGCCTACTGCTGCGATTACTACAAGAAAGGGTAATCCAAAAGATTTAACTCTATAGCGCCTTCAGGTATAGTGCAAGTGTATGTTAAACCACTGTCTGGAGTGGGATACAATACAATACAATACAATAACTTTTAATGAAGCACAACAAACGTGCGCACAGAACACAAAAAAGAACGAAAAAGTATACAAAGAATCTAACCTAACTAAAAGAGGCACCAGTTAATAAATGAATTCTTATGGAGCTGATAGTTACAATGAGGCAAGGTATAGGTATAGGTATAGGTATAGGTATAGGATAAGTGAGTGTTAAACGAACTTATCCCACTCCAGACAGTGGTTTAACACACTTATTCGACGGTCGGTAGTGTAGCCTACATTGTATTCGTTTGGTTACGCCTGAGTGCACCCGTGGAGTTATCGACCCGTTATACCACTCCAGACACACCGGTAGAGATAGGCAGTACGAGTGCGACCGTGGAATAAAGTAAGTTTGTTTACCTTGATACGTTGCAGAAGAGCCGGTGAACAGAGCTGAGGCTCCACAGTCAGCGAACTGACACCAGCATCTAGCCGTTGACATGTTACGTCACGATGACGTACACCGTAGCCGCACGCACCATGCTATAAATACGTTTTCGTTTAATATTTTATTCGAACTTTTAACTTATCGACAGTGGTTAAAATAAGAGGCGGCTCGGAGGCTGAGCCCCTGCTCTGCTTTGGGCCACCCCTGCTGCAATCTGAACATACCCAATCATTCAATATCAATCATCAATCAATCAATCAATCATAAAAACCAACTTACACACTGTGTGACCAGTGGTTTACAAAAAAAGAAAACGCTAGAACGCTAGAACCGTGCTCAATGTTGGGCTTACGCTGTTCTGCTCCATATGAGATAAAATCTGTAGACGGTACAGTGTGTAAAAAGATTTTCGACGCTGTAAACATACTTTTAACCATCCCAATTCACAGTAGCGTATATTTATGAGCGCCATAAACTGATGATCCATGAAAATATTATACCACCCTTCCACAACAAGTGTTTTAGCTGTGACGCTTCAAATGCGCCAAATTCATTTTCGGCTCAGGCCTCCTAGTCGGCTTGGGAGAGTAATACCTTTCGGGCCTCCCCATTCCCCAACCGACTCGATTATCTGCGTCCTCCTCCCTACGTGCGCCACTTTAAGTTAAAGTCTTTAACCACTGTTTATTGATAAACAGATAGAGCATTTGCCTTTAACAAATAGTTGCTTACACGTGCACTAATGATGATGTTCAAGCTCGGGCAAATTTTAACTGTTTCTCGTTGTTGTCGCCATGTTAATCGGATTCAACAAAGGTGCATGACGTACTAGCATAAGCAGCGCCATGCTAAAATTATTGGACACTGTCCAGTCAGGACTCAACGTAAGGTTACCGTTACCTTGTGGTCTTCACTATATCCACAGCTGTAACAAAAACATGAGACAATCACAAAGAAACAGACAGACAGACAGACATACATGCATGCATACATACAGTTCACAATGATAATTATGCATCATTGAAAACCACTCAACCAATTTTTCAGGGGCCGTGGCTCCCCTGCCTGTCGCTCGTATAGCGACCCCATGTAGTAGCATAGTTCAGCAAATAAAGTCAGAATGAAAGAGTAAACAAGACTAGCCTCGGTTTGACATGGCTTCCAGTTGCCAAGTTTCCACTGGAAGCACTCAGTGTAAGCGCAGGACCTGTGCTGTACGGCAGGCAGTGGGCAGCGTCGACCGCCGTACTGACGCTCCACCACCGTTATACGTGATCGCGTCTGCACGCCTTCACAGTGCAAATCGATACAAAATCATATTCATCATCACCATCAGTCCACCACCATCATCACCACCTCATCAGTTTCTTTGTGTAAAGCAACAATACAGTACAACAGACAATAAACAACGGTTAAACATTACAATTATTATTACGAGACGAAAAGGCACGAAATACAGTTATAACTGTCCTAATGAAAACCAACAAGATTAAAGCATTTCAAAAATTCGGATAAAGTTACTTACTTATTATTTATTTATTTATCAGGTCTTTGTGTAAAACTGCTAAGGGTGTTATAATCAACATCCTCAAACTGTTCTACAAGCTCGAGTGCCAAGTGGAATGCTTTTTCAAAGAAATCGTTGATATCAATAACGACAAAACCAAAGCCAATCTCATAACACCAACTGAGATCTGCCAGACAAGGGACAAGCCTATTTAACTCAAGAGTTTGGAGATTTAATTATTTTATAGGCGCTCATCTTACGATTTATAGCTTATAGCTGTGGTACCGGTATCCTCTTAATCTATTAGTTATTTAACGCTGTACATACTCGATCTATTGGATATCATGGATGGCATTGAGGTGATCAAAGGACAGAATTATTGTGCTCAACCACCGGCCTGAAAGCCCTGAAGAAGGTTTTATGGGCACGTAGCAGTAGGTGCAATAACAGTAGTGTAATAACAGGTAACACACAGTTATTTAATTTAAGGCAAACATGATGTGTAATTCTGCCAATATTTACGACACAGCGTTTGTCAACGGATAAAGTAAAGTGCCGAAGACTGTAACGACACTAGCGCACTTTGGAACTGAATGCATTCCACATCACTGATGACTCTTAAATTAAGAGGGGTGCGGATTTAAACGACAGATCTCGATATTAATCACTACAAATTTTTACGATTAAATTTATTTTAAAGATTAAGTAAATAATAAAACTGAGTAATATAAACTGATTAAAGTGACAACTGACACATTTTTACATATTGAGGACTCCTATAGGTTGTAGTGTAGGCCTAGCGGATAAATTGCAACTCTGTTTACTACAGCGAACTGTATTGCTATGCTTCTTTCATTGAGCACAGCTAATTTTATTGATAATATACGGTGAAGGGTGGCCTGGAGGGTGTAGTGAAATTTCGTGTAATGTGAAGTGAAATGTTTCTTTAGCTATGGAAATTCCTGATTGTGTTAGTTTCATTTCAGGCTAAAATAGTGACGATAGAGTTCGGTCTTGCGAACCTAACATATTTTTAGCGTAGAACCAGCGCTAAAACTTTCATATTATTATC
>Ga0209679_1000948_pt1 | contig 11537 bp, 9 predicted proteins | sample WorMetHEROISLAND_4_FD_187408 | JGI IMG/M metagenome (GOLD analysis project Ga0209679, IMG submission 187408) | Marine gutless worms symbiont microbial communities from Max Planck institute for Marine Microbiology, Germany - Olavius sp. 2 HERON... ...
CCCCCCAGAATTTTTGGACTGGAACCGACCCTGTTAAGCTTGTTCACTAACCGAGTGAAAAGATTTGCGGAGACTCATTGCATGTACTCGAATCTGCATTCAATACTTTAGAATAACTGTCATTTTAAGTAAAAAAGCAGAAAAATACATGCTGAACCCTAGTAAAAGGACCATTTGCAACTTGAATACGAATGACCTTAGTTTCACAAATACTGTTTTGATAAAAAGTATGACATCGAATTTCGGCATATTAAAAACAAGAAAGCCGCGCTGTCGCAAGGGAAACGCGCGATGCCGCAGCTGTTGTTTTTGGTTTAAAGTTCGCCGACAACATACACTACAAGTTTAAGACCTAGCCAAGCATCGAAAGCGAGGCTTCAGAGCTCCGAACGTACTGGTGCAAAACAGAATGGCAATTCTAGGTCACGTGTTTTGGAGTCAGTGGAAAGGCGATAAGGGACTAAGTAATACTAAATACTAATGTGGCCTTATTTGTTAAGATTCCGACGATGTAGCGTCAACGAAAGATCCGCAGTTTTTCCGCGGATTTCAAATAATCTGCGGATCACGTTTCGCTACTCCGCTTGCCACATCTCCGCTAGTCACGCACTTCACAACTCGCCTCAGCCGTATTGGCAGATAACTGTGATCATAAACAAAACAGTTGAACTTGAAAACGAAAAAGCGTGAGGTACCTGAATACGTAATATACGGGCGTAGGCACAAAATCTAAGGAAAATTTACATACCTCTTGAGAACCACCGCGAATATCCGCATAAACCTTATCAACCAGAATCAAGAGTCATTGGGCTACATCTTCGTCGCTGATAGTATGGGTATATCTTCATTCAACTTTTCGTGGTGGGCTCCGAAAGACGCACGTGTTTTGAAACACAGCGCGTAATGGCCCTTCAAGGTCATCTAAGGTCGTTGATTGTGGCACCAATCGAAAGCGCGTACGCGATCGCGATTTCCTATTGATCATCAGTAGTAACTTGGTCTTATCTTGCCCCGTTTCACAGACACTGCAGGTTTCCGGAGAAGAGCGACTCCACCCCTATTCCACCCGAATTTTAGGGACGTTCCCCTTGGACTAGATTGCCGATGTTGTAGCTCCGAGGAGCGAAGACCCTAAGCTAATTATTCGTGTAACTAACTTCGAACTAGTCCAACCTATATGCCCACGGTAGGTCAACGATACAGACAGACGGACGGACGGACGACTTACGATAGCAACACCGCGCTTTGCACTACGTGCATCGCGCGGTAACTTGTAAAGCTTCCAACACTTGCCACACAGAACACAAGTATCTTCTAGGTATGGTACTGTAAAAAGTAAATAATTTCATATGAACATTTCGTTTCAATTGTAATATTTGCTATAAACTTATGTCTTTTCATAGCAATATTAACCGTAACAGAAGCAATGTGTCGGCTTAGTTACCCGTTTAGTTGCGATGGCTGATCCAGTGTAGATGGCAAATGACTACGGCTATCAAAGCATTGTACTTATATGGACGCGGAAAGTTCCATTAGCTCATTAAAATTTAATGTCCCATACACCGCAATATTTAGGTTAATGTTTACAGGTATAGGCATAAGTGAAATGTCAGTCTTGCATTATCCTACTGCGCGTCGCTTACAGCTCCGCATTAGCGGTTTTACTAACGTTATTTGCACGTATCCGCGCTTCTGATTCGATCGTGGCATGTCGCCATACAAATGTGTTTTGACTAATTGACTGATTTACTGATTAATGAGATGATGCATATGCACCACAATACATAAAAAGTGCCACTTTTATTTTTACGATTACTTTGGCACGATGCAGTATGTGCACATAGCGCGGTATTGCTATCGTAGTCGTCCGTCCGTCCGTCTGCCCGTCTGTCTGTGACGTTGAGGTACCGTAGTTATATAAGTTGGGTTACTTCGAAAGTAATTAACGAATAATTAGCTAAGTGTATTCGCTCCTCGGAGCCCCAATATCGCCAATCTAGTCCAACGAGAACCCCCAAAATACGGACAGAATGAAGTGGAGTCGCTGTTTTCAGCAGAGAACGAGCAACAGCTCTAAAACTGGGCAAGATATGACCAACGTTGCTATCGATGACAAATAGTAAGTTGCATATGCGCTTTCGATTGGTACCCAAATCAACGACCTTAGATGACCTTGAACGGCCATTACGCTCTGTTCCCAAATACATGCATTTTCTAAGCCCAATACGAAAATTTTAATGAAAATAGACCAAAACACTATCGGCGGCGATGATGTAGTTCAGTGATTCTAGTTTCTCACATTATAAAGTTTATGCGGATATTCGCGGGGGTTCCCTGCAGAAGGGGCGTCAAACGACAGTGGGGTAATCGAAAACGTCGATTTTCAGTGATTTCGGACGATACATCTTCGGAACATCAGGAAAGAAGGCCAACATTATTGTGTAGTATTATTTACTCCCATGTCGCCTTTCCACTGACCCCAGAATGCTTGACCTTGAACGACCTTGAATGGCATTTTACGTTAAATTCTGTTTTGCCCAGGTATGTTTAGAGCTGTGAAGCCTGAGTTTCGGAGCCTATAGCTACTGTTAAACTTGCAGTGAATATCGACGAACTTTAAACCGAAACAAGCAGCTGCGTCATACCTGCGCAAAACAGAATTTACGATAGGACGGCTTTCTTCTAATTATTCTTCTACTCTTGCATTAGTCGAGGAACAGTGGAAGAAGCGGTATATTTTATATCTTCTTCCGCAGCTTATCTGTGAATGCAACAGTGAAACAATTATTAAAACCGGTAGGCCTACATATTCGCCAAAGTGGCAAGTTGGACCACTGTTACAGGCATATAGTGAAACCAGGCATTACGTGTAATGCCTGAAAATTTCAGTCATTACGTGAAATAACTAATTCACTCAGTCATTCCATGAAATGACTGAAATCTCTAGGCATTTCACATAATGACTGTCAGGGTTGTCAGTCACTCAGTCGAAGCATGCTATACATTGTACATCAACGCAAGTCATACCAACCAAATGTTTCATTAACGTTTAATAACCGTTTTTTATATACATAGTATATCTACTTTCATCATGGCTTTGCGTGTGTTAACAGGTGTCAATGATGAAGTCAGTCAACCAATCAACCAGCCAAAATGCTTTTGTATAGCACAGTATGTCGTGAGCGAATCGGAGGCATAAAAGCTAGCGCATGAGAGACATATTTACAGTAATAAATTACAGCAGTGACGACGGTAACAAATATTAGCATCTCACTGAACGCAGAGAATTCACCGGCAACAAATGAAATATTTAACTAATTTGCTGCGGTAGCGACAGGGGCGGTTCTACGTTGGGCCCTCAGATTCACTTGTTGCCCCAGAGTCAAAAGCTAGCTGACTGTTCTGACGTGATTTCTGAGGTCCCAAAATGCTCCAAAATCCAAATTTTTCGGGGGTGCTGGGGGAGCTTACAGCGCTCCCCAGACCCCCTAGCTGATGGGGAGGGGGCTCGCTGCCCCCTCACAAGAACCCCACCCCCACTCTCGGGCCTTCAGACCTCGTTTCTACGGGTCTTGGTGTCTAACCCATTACAGAGTTGGCAACCCTACTAATGATAGATTTCAAATATAGGCCTATATGAAGTTCGTATTTTTTCGGTTTCGGAGAACGGAGAAAAATGGACTCGGTGACGACGGGGCTGATGGGGCAATTCACCCCCAGAATTTTGGGGGTATAGAACCGCCCCTGAGTAGCGATAGCCTGTTACTCTATATCCGGGTAACCATGCTGGAACTCTGTTGAGCTCTTTAGCTCCACTAAATCGATCCGATCTGTTCTATGGCTAGACGTATGAGGCTAGGAAACCAGGTATTGACTTAGCTACTCACCGCAGACTCGATTTCACTTAACAGCACTTCGTGGTTTCGATAGTCTCTATCAGGGCCGCATTTTCCAACAGGCACGTACCTATAGGACCCTGCAGCGTCAGGGACCCATAGAGCCAAAGTCGGTACAACGTTAATCAGGTACGCTGTACAATATCTGCTCATTCGTTCACTTGATAAATTAACTTAATTAATCAGTCAATCTAATATTCCACTTTATCTGTATGTGTTTCGTGTATACTAACAATTTACTATAAGTAGGAGACCCCTAAAACGCTCGTGCCCATGGTTCCCGAAGACCTTGGTATCTGTGTTAAAACCGTGCAAATATGATGCTTTTCTTGGCCAGATGTGCCAACTATAGTCTAGGCTAGAGGACTGTCACTCAGAAGAGTGCAAACTCACGCTGACATTGACCTTTGACCTCAGATAATATGGGTTACCAGGACTTGTCAACTTTGTCATGTGCTGTCCACCTGCCAATCCCTACTCCCGCGACTACGTGGACGTAACCAGGTACAGCAGTTGTCTGTATTGTTTTCTATCATGGTTGTTGTAGTATTTACTATTTGTTTTTGTCAGTAGGCCTACGAGCCAAGTGATTAGGGTTGATTAAACAGGGTGGTGTGATGCCGCATATGTATGGCGTTGGTAACGTGATCGATAGATCGCCAGCGCCACTGAGTATATTTCGAGGCAGAATGCCGTCCATGTTTAGTGGACAATCGTGGACAGTGGACTAATGACATTAAACGTAATCGTGTCAAGTTGTCAAGACCTTGGCACTCCTTGCGAGATTTTTCTTGTGGGCCTTGCCTTGTTCTGCTCTTTTACGCGTTGTTTCTTTTTCAGGCTTATAGGGCATAAACGTCAGCGGCGTAGCCAGGAATTTGTCTTTGGGGGTGCACTCCTGATGCTCGAAAGGCCGAAATTCGAGGTCGACAGCCGAGAGCGGGGGAAGGGTTCTTGGGGAGCGAGCATCGGGCCCCGACCGGAAATGCATTTTGGACGCATTAGGAGCCCAGGAAACGCATCCAGTGGCTGCAAGTGTCGTTTCATTGCGGTAATTAGACGCGCGTTGAACCACATGCGCAATTTTCAAGCTGCTGAAAAAACGTGGCTACTCATTCTTGGGGTGCACCTGCACCCGGTGCACCCCTGCTTATGCCACTGATAAACGTACTCATCGCTTAAAACTCCGAGTGTGATGAATGACATTTGATGAGTTTTTGGCCATAAAATACGCAAACACGAAGGTTGCCAGAATTTTTACCTACCGTTTATAAGAAGCTGCCTTGCGTGTTGATGCCGACAATGAATTTTCAACAGGCAATGAGAATATGACGAAATTTGCTTGCACTGATCGATTAATATGTCTGGTGGTTCTAATTCTAAACGGATTTAATTTTTAGCAAAGTAAATGTTAATGACAGTTAAACGTATCGTGTCAAGTTTCGACAATCCTGCAGCTTAATGATTAAGTTAATATGCTCTTGGTGAATGTAATATTAAATGCTCAAAACCATATTATGATATTATGGAAAGTATAATATATACTGCACATATCAGCGTTTTAGATCAAATGCTAGACGAGCCATGGCTAAAGCTACTTCTAATTATAACCGTTTTGACAAACACACTGTTCAATTGCAATAGTTAACAAATTTCTCAGGACAATTCTGATTACGATTTATTAGAAAACGTGTAATTTGCTCCAGTTGTGGTTTCTGTCGTAGAAGTCGCGATGTCATAGGCAGCTGCTGAATCTTGAGACCATGACGTCATTTGTACCACCAACAAGAAGTATGTAACCAATAATCCCAGCAGCTGCAAAACAACAGTATCACGTAAACGATCAGAGAGACAGACATAACCAAGTAAGTAAGTGATATAATAATACTAATAGCGTTTTAAGAGGGTTTTCACTGTATTGTCCGAGGAACGTAATCCCGCTAAATCCGAAGTTATCCAGTTTAGCACCCGTCGCAGTAGAGTCAACATGCTTCAATCACTCTCGGTATCAGAAACTCCAGTGCAACTAGCATCAACAGACAAATAAACTAACACTGGCTGACCTACTCACGCTGTGGCTGCCTCTACGGCGTGACTGAGAAAATATCTAAAAAATAGCCAAAACCACCCAAAATGAAGATACTTCACACACAATGCCGCTATGCCAAGCATGGATATCCGATAATGAGAAGGCTTGTAGTCTTGTATAGGTAAGATTTGTGGTTAAAGTTTGAGGGGTGGACCAGTGTGGAGGGAGTGGGCCTTAGATGTTGGATCGAACATATGAAGACACTACCCGGTCATCAAATGAATACAACTTGCCTTACTATAAATAAAATTACATAAAGAATGAAGCTAATTTTCAGTTAATGTATACTTTCGGAAACAAGATGTCAAAGGCAGGATAGATTCCACATGTGTCAGGTGTGGCGAGACCTTAACCAAAAGAGGAAAGTGAGTCTCGAGCCTGTCACTTTAACCACAAGACACCAGTAACGTATTAAGGTAATGTTAGCTAACATCGTGCTATGTGCTACAGACATCCGGTATCCTTCGAAATACCTTCATTCATTATCGATATCGAGTATTATCGACTATTCGCGAATTTCTCATACTACTATTATCTCATTTTATTCTCTTTCCATCAATCTCAGCGTACACTATTCGTGTGATTAAGCTAAATAATTTTGCGGACCTTATATTGTATCGCGTCTTACACGACATATAGATCCAAAACTTAGCAAATGAATTATTCGATAATCGCCAACCGTAAGAATGGTGTTCCTGTCGATGACGAAGATGCCGATGACTGTAAATCCGATTGGTTTTCCACAAAGTCGACTCAGAAGCATGTTTAGCTGCAGGCAAATACAAATTGCATTGAAATCGATTAATCAATCTATCAGTCCATTTAATTGAGGCAAGGTGGATGATATAACACAACATAAGGACCAGCAAAGATAACAAAACAAAGGCAAAAATGTACATACGGAAACATACAAACACAATCTGGATCCAACTACGGTACATCATTGTCACAGACAGACATATGGACGGGGACGGGCTGACAGACGGACAACTTGCGACAGCAATACCGCGCTAATGCGCTATGCACATAGAACGTCGTGCTTTTTATCAAAACTGTTGGAATCTGCAGTTCAGAGGCGTTTACCGTCTTTTCTTGATCAAATTAGAAACATACCAACACATCAATCAGCCTATAGACAGTGGCACAGCGCTGAAACTGCATTAGACTTATGAAAATTTACAATGACCTACTCCATGCAGCTGACTGTGACAAATTAACTGCGCTCTGTCTACGAGATCTCTTAGCAGCGTTTGATACTGTAGATCATGAGTTGCTCTTGAACCGTCTGTAGAGAATATTTGGAATAGCTGGCAAGGCTTTGAATGATTTAATTCGTACTTAACAGACAAAAATTTCTGAACTATCTACAACCAAGCGTACTTGTTTAGTACCAGTCTAGGCTATTTACTGTTTATTTTCTACATTGCAGAACGATGCCATTTATTGATAGTGCGGTCAATGAACCACTGCACGAGATTCCACTCAGTGATGATCACGTGCTGGAGCTCCTCGACTGTAGTAAGTCGTCGCCGGCGGTACACCATTCTGTAGAATGGCATCCCAAACAGCGTAACCGACTGTTTCTGTCCGGGCTATACTTGAGGCCACATATAGCGGAGGCTCAATGAACGTGACGTACTCAAATTAGAGAGCACTGGATACCTTCGCCGCCGAGACTAATGAATGCGGCGTGCAGTCAATACGTGATATAAGCGTCTTGGCGGACACACACACAGCGTACAGCGTGACATCGAGCGTCACAATACCTTCGCTCGTTAATAAAACGTTAATAAGGTCAATATTTCATAGAAAGTTATACGTGTACAGTTAGGGCTAATATCAAAAATCTACACGAGGATATCAAAGATATCAAATGTAGCTCAAATCATTTCATCATAATTGATGAATCCTAAATTGGTACTGCGTTGTACATATAGGTTACAAACACAAACTAGACAGCACTGGGTACAGCGCATTACCTTCGCCGCTGAGACTATTGCGACGCGCGTGCAGTCACGGCTCGGCGGACGGACAGACACAGAGACACACACAGCGCGACAGACGGATAACGAGCACCACAATACCTTCTCCGCTCGCTAAGCGACGCGGCGAAGGCATAAATGCCACATATACCGAAAATATAGACTAGATTATGTGACATGCTGTAAAAGGACGGTAAAACGCAAAAAAAGCAAGTTTATTACAAAATGATGAGATGCGTTTAATACCTTTTCGATTGTTCTTCCGCGCAAGTCACGTAGATTCATGTCGTGCAGTTGCTTGTGAAAATCATGTGCCTGTACAGAGTATAGACAGACCGAGAGATGTATCTAAAATAACAAATTTAAGTACAACCAGATGCCATTTCGACGCCCAAGTGTCGATGTGGATGCCTCCGCGATCGCAATAACTCACTCAAATATTTGACCTTGTGGCAACCTTGACCTTAACTCAGGACCTTCAAAACGTAATGAGTTCATCTGAACGTGGGATAGAATATTTCGATAAGATTTCATCAAAATTCTTTTCGGATTACTTACCGGTCACGCCGATCTTAATCGACACCTCAAAATTATGGGTCTCCGAAATGAAGCGGTATGTCCCCTCTGCCAAGATGAGGAGGAAACTTCAATTCACTTCATTGCTCAGTGCAGTGCTACAATGCTGCTCCGAAGATCTATCCTCGATGATTACACGCTCTCACTGGACACTCTTAACAGTATCCACTGGACAGTTCTCCTGAGGTTTGCAAAAGCCTCTAAGAGATTTATTCGACCTTGAGGTCTGTCGGGGTTGCGCATTGGGCCCAAACTGTGGCCTCAGCGCTGGTGTGCCTTGTGCACCCGCCCCGAAGGTAAGGTAAGGTAAGGTAAGGATCAAAATTCTTCAACCAGGAGCAGCAGGAGCAGGAAGTAGATGATGAGGAGGAAGACGACGGCAACGATGACGACGACGTAGGATTGCCCGATAAACATACACAGCGGGACAAAAAAGTAAGCCACCACGTTTCTGTCGAAACTTTATCAAAATTAGCCGATTTTCTTTCGCTGACACACTCAGCAAGTAACTGCAAAATTTCTTCGCATTGCGGAATGACATCGCAAACTCTTGATGCGGTTGCCGAAATCGAAATATTTGGCCAAAAATGGGGTTTTGTCCTTTTTACATTACATTACATTACATTACATTACATTAGATTTTTTAACGTGGCCTGAGTAAAAACCGCAAGGACCACGAGAGTAAACCACAAGGAAAACAAGAAAGCCCAGCTGTCGCTGACAAACCCGCGCGACGCTTGCGAAAAGTTTGCACGGTCTACGTAATAGCAGTGGGGTTGTAAGCTGTATAGCCAGGTTGCCCATCGATAGCGTGCCCTCGGTGTCCCATCACGTCCCAGGGGGCATCTAACAAAATTTGGAGCGCGTCGTTTTCTCTTACCTACGTCGTGTGGTAAAGTTTCGACAAAATCGTTTCAGAGACGGCGGAGAAAGTGTGTTTGGAAAAAAGTCGACGTAAAACATTAATATTCGTTCTCTGTTACACTCACGGCGTACATCTGTACATTACACGGCATACATCTACGCATTATGCAGACAGCAAACTGCTTTGTACTTACGTAATGGTTAACCATAATTCCTCCGGCTGTGGTTACGGAGAGTCCACACAAGAAACCGAACATACAGAACACACGCATCATGAGGACGACAAAATCATCTGTGGCACGGAAGAAGATCAGGTCATAAAGGATCAAAATGGCGTTAAACAACTGGCAGCAAAATGCTCCGGCACTGTGAAACATCAGAAAGGCATCGGTTTCACTAACTAACAAAGAAATTCTCTGATGACGCTGTCTCAAATGTTCGATATCCAAATCCGAAAATCGACGAGCGCCAATTGTTCGTATTTCAACTAACCTCTCCGACATTGCTACATATCAAGTTTGGGATATCCGAATCCGACAATCGACGTTCATCGGTGTCTGCCAGAATTTTATCGAAATCTCTGCGTAGCACGTTGTACTGGTGAGTGAAAATGGTTGCTAGCATAAAGCTCATCGCATGAGAAAAAGTCCACGCAGCAGTGAGGTACAACCTGGATAAAAACAGCACAATGCGAGGTAGCAGGAGATCGGATAAGTTAACGTGTATAGTAATGGGAGCCAGCATAGTATCCATATAACCGCCACTGAAAAAGACTGCATACAGGCAAAACGATCCTATTATGAGAATCACGGCCCAGGCTATTGCTGTGTAGGTCACGGCGACTTTTCGGCTGTAAGTCAGACATGCGTCCGTGACTTCAATGCGATCGAGCGTTCGATCAAGTCTTCCACTGTAGCAGACAGCGAAGTACGTGGACTGAGAAGTGGCGCAAAGAACCGTGAATGAAATGAAAATGAACTTGAAGAATAAAACGTCAACAGTGAAAAAAGTGAAGTTGAAAAATGATCTTTACGGCTGCATGCTGCCAAAGACGATTACGTAAAAGTGGTCCGCTGAATTTGCCAATGAACTTGAAGAAGAGAAGACACCAAGCGTCCGAAACAAGAAAACAACACGTAGCAAAGTGGTCAGCCTAGTTAAAGAGGCAGCGTGCCGATGAACTTGAAGAAGAGAAGAGGTCCAAACTCGTCATTTGCTGTGAACACCGAGAACAACGTGCAGACATACCAACATGATCGCATATGCAATTATGCATATCTCAGAGAAAACGCATACACAAGAAATGAATGAAATACGGAAGACAAGTCAGGATCAGACAGGTTTCATAGAACGTACGTGACTATGTCTGGTGAACTCAGACGTAGAAGAGAAAAGATGAGATAAGACAAGTTAAGATCAGACAAATGTGTTCTTGAACACCGAGAACATTCGAGCCACATTGAGCCAGATTAAAATAACCACGACAAGAGCGTATATCGTGAACGCGTTCCATCGTCGACGCGACTTTTCGTCCACCTTGCGGTCGGCGTCTTTTCCACACCTGAAGTACAGGCCAAACAGTTGCATACTGGTCAACAGAGGTGTTATACCGTCCGTCATCCTCTTAGCTGTAGGCACGGTTGTTGTATCTCCGACTTCTGCTTCGAACATTTGCGGCTCTACAGTTGATCCAGCGCTTCGTCGTCTGATGAAAAACACTTCGGAGATATTCGTACTCATCACTCAGGCGTGCAATCGTTGTTTCCGGCGTTTCTTCATTGACCGAACGTGACGCTAAAAGTAAAATATCACCGCTGTTCTCTAAAGTCGGTCTGTGCGCGCTGCAATTTTTAATTGATTTTAATGAAATAATAATAGTTTAGGGCAGTTGTCTAAAACGAATTCCTTAGGCGTTGTCGTCCGATTATTTGATTCGTTATTTGTCTCAATTTTTATCCACGCCTAACGCATGTTCTACGAGAACGTCCGAACATTGCATAACGAGGCCATTAACTGACTGTGACGGTTAAGTGTATGTTAAACAAATGTCTGGACGAACGAACTTATCCCACTCCAGACAGTTGTTTAACACACTTATTCCACCGGTCGCAGGCGGTCTTAGTGTAGCCT
>Ga0209679_1000949_pt1 | contig 11532 bp, 9 predicted proteins | sample WorMetHEROISLAND_4_FD_187408 | JGI IMG/M metagenome (GOLD analysis project Ga0209679, IMG submission 187408) | Marine gutless worms symbiont microbial communities from Max Planck institute for Marine Microbiology, Germany - Olavius sp. 2 HERON... ...
TTGCACACAGTGCCTAAATGAGTGTTAGATAATGCTGTGTAAGTATTATTGGATTGTGTTATATACTGTGCATGTTACAGCATTTTGTTTAGGGGGGCTGTTTTTTCCGGACACGGTGTAATGATAGTAGCGTAAAGGGTTGTTTGCTGGGTCAGTAGCATGGAGTGTAAGAACGCCAGACTTGAGAAATGGAATGTCTTTGTTTGCAGCAAATAATTCTAGTGCTGTTTATTAATGTAATTGCACTTTAGTTGAATTGCAGTTTTTTTATTCATTTGGTTCATTTGCTTTAAATATTATGGCATATTGTACAGGCAGCTAGTGTTTGCCGATTGCGATTGTCTTATGCTGTGTCGGTTGATGTATTGACGCATGCTGTTGATTTACACAAAACAGCTTCCCATTAGTGGGCTCTGAGTCCTAAATTATAAGTAGGTCTTGCCACCCCACATATCCCTTAGGGGCCGGAGTTGAATTGGAAAGGTAATGCCGTAGTAGGTCTACTCAAAATTTATATAGCGTTGGCAAGATTTATATGGCATCAGCTCTCCTTTACTATAGGGGACTCTGTGCCTGCTTTTCGGGTCAAGCTTGGCACTAATGACCTAAACTGTGTTGATGTGCCGTTAAATCCTACTCACTCACTTTATAGTTCTTGGGTTTTAGCGACTGGCTTTTTGTGGCTTTTTTTCATAACAGTGGCCTGTGTTTGTCAGAACGTGTTGCTGAGTGATACGTCATCTGACGAGGATGATGATGATGCTGAGATGTCATTGACTGATGCAGAAGTAAAGGATATGCTTCGTCAACACGTCAGACACAAGCGATATCAGAGACAGTTTGCTGCTGATAAAGAGGTGAAGCGTCTGTTGACTTGTCGTCATTTGGCAGAAAATACTGTAACAAGAGGGCTGCATCTGTTTACTATGTTTCACCAATGAAATAACAATTGTGCACATTATTATGCGATCAGCGTACATCAGCCCTGATATATCGCTTGCAGACGGGCTGTTTAGGGCTCGTATCGTGAGAAAAAATTACATCGCGATATCGTAGGCCAGTGTATCGCGATATTGCGATATCGTAGGGTGTAGTCAGGCAGGCGACGGCCCAGCCCAGGGGCGAGACGACGACGAGGATACTGGCATTGATGACAGCTGCTGTGAGCGTCGGACGGTTTCAGCCAGAGACGCAAGTGGGGCGTAGGAGTGAGGAGGGGCTAATTGAACACACACGGCATTCCCCTCCATGTAGGAGAAATCGCGACGAGTCATATCACAGCCCGGCCATGGTCCCATGGCGTGGGCCCAGTGGTCGGTTGTTTGCCGTGCTACCAGACAGCCTATATGGGTGTCATTCTGATGCAGATCACTTATACACTACAGATAACGGCGCGGCGGGCGCGCACGGTAGGATGCCAGTCTAAATCACAGGAGACACGATATCATCTGGGGCTGATTGTTTACAATATCGTAGCGGTCAAGATTTTCGATCGATATCGCAATATTGCCTTATCGATTCCAGCCCTAGAGCTGTTATAACCTAGCAACGGGCTGTTATTGTTAGCAATGGTCCGTTATAGATGGAAATTCCCGGGGCTGATGTCAGTGTGAGTGCCGAAGGTCACTGTGCAGGCACAGGCTGCGATGATCGTACACTAGGTATCATTGTGCTGCAGTAGTGCTCGGGGCCCTGTTTACAGAGATTCCTTGGATGAACTTTGGATAACTTAAGAAAAGCCAGGCTTAGGAAGATCTTAAGAGAAAATGTGATTTATAAAAAGTCTTAAAAAACTTAAGAAAACGACAGACTTTGCATAATGTAGGAAGGCATGGTAGGTGACTTAGGAAAACATTTCACATGCATTATTTCTATTTTTCGTGTCTGTATAATTTCTACATGATGTCAAAATGCTTTAGAACCTTAGGAAGTGTTGAGGCAGCTTTTGTAAATCAAATTAAGAAATTCCCAAGAAAAACTTAGGAAGTGTTAATTTTATGACTTAGGAATGAGCTTTGAGAATGAGCTTAAGAAAATTGCTAGGAATCTTTGTAAATCGGGCTGCTGGATGATAAAACTATGATGTGTTTTGTAGTTGAGGCAGTATCAGTATTACAGTGTCGGTCTGCTGTCAAACTATGACAAATTCTATGATCATCAGAAGCTAGTGATGGGATCTGCGAAGCGTCGGCAGCAGGTTAAAGATAAGACAGAGAAAGGTATGTTGAGAGGTAAGCAGAACCTGATTTACATTTTCATTTTATTTCTAGCGACTAATCGTGTTTTGTAGGCGAAATGTAAACCCTCTGTTGTTCATAATGCTAGTTCATAAACCTGCATGATTTATGAACTAGCATTTGCTGGCCTTCTGTTTCCCTTCATGTTTATATGTTTGCCTGGTTGTATGGATGTCTGGCTAGTTGTCTGGCTGGTTGTCTGCTTGTTCTCTGTGTTTTTACTTTCTGTTTTTACTTTTTTTGTACCTCGAGTACAGTTTTCGTAATAACTAAATAACTTTGGGCCTGCTGCCTATGTACTTTATAGCAGTTACAGTCTGTAGTAATTGCAGCTGTTGTCAAAACAATGAATGTAAAGTGCATTAGAGAGTAAAAGTTGTGAAACAGTAATGACAGATATTTAAAATAATAATAGTGTTTACATGACCTTCTTCCCCAACGACGAGACTCAGATATTATTTTCCGGCTTCGACTAGAACTAATAAATATCGATGTTTTATCCACTTTGCCCTGGCTAAATATCAATAATCTAAAATACAAACAAACATATAATACTGTGTGCTCTGTATTCATGTATGTGGATTTATATACGGATGTGAACCTGACTGAAGCGTTGAGTTTGGATACAAAGGACTGGAATGTGCTTTCTTTTTTCGCCTACTGATTTCTATATGTATATTATGTTTATGTGGTTTATCATGTTAAATGTTGTAGGCCTCCATCTCCTTTATCTCTGTATCTCTTTTACTTTTTATTAAACTTGAGAGAGAAAGAACAACTAGTGGAGAGTAAAAATAGCGGTGTATGTACTATAAAACTTATGATCATTGTTGTGAACGTTTGTTTACATAGTGTTTTTTTGTTCAGCAGCAAAAATGAAGGCAGCAAAGGAGGAGACATTAGCTTGTGTGAAGGAGGCAAGACAGTTTATATTATGTTTATATTAATGCTGTTCAGAAACACATATGAAATTATAGTTTGTAGTTACTGTCTTGTAAATTTGATGTATGATTTGTCTGTGTTAACGATGCTGCTTCTAATGTCAGTTTTCAGTTTAGATGAGTCTGATGTTTCTAATGGCTTCATGTTTGTTAGGTTTTTGTGATTGTAGTTTCTCAAGTTGAATCATCGTAATGTTTTGCACAAATTTGTCATATTTTTATTCATATTTTTCATACAGTGAAGCATTGAATAAATCAGGCCCAATCGTTTGGACTACTGTCGTGATTTGATCCCAAAAATCTTATTCAGAGAAATTAAAGATCCTAAGCACCCACTCCATTACTTATTACCCCCCGTTAAAGTCACCCATAGTCAAATGGTTTTGCAGCCTACATACCCGTGTCAGCTTCCAGTTAGCAAAGCTACTCGCTATGGACGTGATTTCGTAACATACTGCGTTTCTAAGAAGTTTTACAGATCTTAGTTTGTAATTTTGATGTTTATTACATTGTAATTATGTAACTGACTGTCAGTGATAACTGTTATACTTGTTGCATTGTATTATTTCAACCTTTCATAGTTGCATCAATAAATATCTATGTAAATATGTATAGAGACTGGAGTGTTTTCACCGAAGACAATAGAACTATGATTTCACAACATACATAATATCGTTTATCGTGGAGTAATGGAGGCTTAACATACGTATTGCAAGTGTGGTTTTTCAAATTATATGGGATTTGAAAGAGAGTTTCGTTTGCACGTAACACACAGTTTCTGCATTGAGCACTTTGTGAGAGAATGTTTGTGGTTGTTTTATAGGAAGATTTTTTCGACGGAGAATTGAGTGTTGATAAAGCAGCTGATCAGACGCCGACATCAGCATCTGCTGGAAAACACACGAGAGGAAAGACAAAGAAACTGACGCCAGAGCAACTGGCTGCCAGGCGTCGGCGGCTTTGGGTGATGATCATGAAGAAGGAGATTCCCAGAGTATGTAAATATTGTAACTGGAATAAGTAAATTATTAAAATAACAAATGTAAGTAAGTAAGATTATTTCTAGATGATGCAGTTAAATTTGTTCGCATTGCACCAATGCACCATGGCCCCACTATCCAAACAAAAATGTCTTTAGTGACCGCTGGAACCGACTGTATGGTAAGTCATCATCTCTGAGATGTGGCGGTAAACTGTTCCTTAGCCCGGGACCGGCAGCGGCAAAAGCTCTGTCACCAAAGGTGCTGTGGGTCTAGGTAACGACGCATGTCCGGCTATCTGTGGGGCATAGTCGTCGCTCACAAGCATCAGCAACAGTATAACACAGAATTTCCAGACAGAGACTGATGAACAAATGTGGCAACCTTGCAATCGACAGTGTAGTAGATGTAGCACCGGCATTATGTCATGGTGGCAAAATTATTGTAGTGGACAAGATGAAAGTAACAACCGAGTGTGTGTGTATAATATTGAATCGCTGGTAGCTATTTGAAACCGATTGTAGAAAATATCTAATTCGTGATATGTGCCGTTTCTCAAGTGCCACAGTAGATTATTGTGTTGTAAACTTAGTTTTCATTGTTGATGATGTGCAGGCCCAGAAGCAGAAACAAGCCGCGAGAAAGGAAGTACTTGCAAGCATAAAGAAGGTATTATTCATTGACAGGGCCCCCGTTTTCTGCAGCAAATTCTGCGGCACGATTTGTGAAATTCCGTGAGATTCCGGGGTGCGGCATGAAAATCCGCATGCTGCGGAATACTGCTGATGCATTTATTTCTGGAAGCCGTAAATTGTGCTGCATTTGTTTGTTGTGATTTATCGTAATCTATTGTAACACTGTTTTGATTCTTTTCAGGTCTTTTTGATGCTGTGCGATCTGCATTATTACCACTGGTTGTGTTGCTTTGAACGTTGTTGACATATCTGACTCCAGTGCTTATTGCGGTTATAATACCAACTGCCTTCTCAAACTTTTGGATCTAATTATTATTTTTAATTATATCTCATTAATTTTTTGTTTTGTTTTCAAGCAGTAAACTAACCATAGGTTTTTGAGTGTATGCTATACGTTATCACGTTATGTTATTGTGTAGTGTACGAAACTGTGCTGTATTTGATTTGATTACTCTGATAGACAAAGCTCTAGCCTTTCGATACTGTTACAGCACGCTTAATTCATGGTGGTGCTGTCAGATTATATGGCTGTAGATGTGCTGTAGATCCTCAGTCATTACTCTCTGCTGCATTTGCTAACTTGATGGCATGTAATTTGTCCCTAGGGTTGTTGGAGCACAGCTCCTCATGCTGTTGTTCTAACCCTAATGAGGGAACATTACTATTGTGTGTATCTGTATATGCTGTGTCGGTTGATGTGAGCTAAACTGTGTTGATTTGCCGTTAAACCCTACTCACTCACTCGCCACTGTCTGACACTGGTTTACCGGTACTGGTCTCTTTCCTAGTGGATCTAATAATGAAGTGCATTATTCGCGTGATCAGTTTTCTGAGACTGCCTGAACCGAATGGGTTTGTCGCAGGTGGCCAAAGAGTGTCAGCGCGAGTGTCGGCGCTCGGCTATGCTGTCGCAGAAGACGGTGAAAGATGCCGTGACTCGTGCTCGGCGACTCTCAAAGGAGATGCAGGCGTACTGGAAGCGGTTTGATAAGGTGGAAAAAGAACATCGGAGGAAGGCGGAAAAGGAGGCAATGGAACAGCGGAAAATGGACATAGAATTTCGTGAGGTACAATATTATGCTGAGTGTAGACAGCCATATTTAAAACGTAATTTGGTATTCTACATATGGTAAGCCACTCGACCAGTACACTTTTTTGAGTGCTGTTTGAAATCTCATATTGTTATTTTAATGTTATTTTTACTTGCTGTTATTTTTAAATTTAGCAAGTTCTGTTTTGTTGTTTACCAGTTTTGCAAACTTTGTCGTGTCTTGTTTGCGTTGCTTTATATTGAATGAAGAGAGAGCATCGGCTTGTTGACACCATTTAGACTAATTTTAGTGGTAATGCTGTGTGTTTTCATTAAGTGGCTGCAACGCATAGATTTGATTTGGACACTTTTCTTGGTTAAATCAAAGCCTGGATCCTTTTCTGCAAAGTGCTATATTGAATTACAGTGTCTGTAACACGTTTGTGGATCGTTGACAGATGAAGAGGCAGCAGCGGAAACTGAACTTTCTCATAACACAGACGGAATTGTACGCTCACTTCATGGCGAGGAAACTGACAGGTGCAACCGATGCAGAACGTGATGCAATTCTGCAGCATTTTGATGAACCAGTCTCAGTAAAGCCGCAGCCTATATTTGGCGGTGTTGTCCGCACTGCACTTGACGACGATTATGGTATGTTGTTATTGATATTGATTGTATTTGTTATTTGCTCAGTGGTCAGTAAAAGTGGCGGTTTGGCTTAGTGGTAACGCGTTGGCCTCGATCACTGAAGTTATTCTACGTCGGGCCCGGTTAGTACGTGGATCGGTGACCGTCTGCGGACGGGTAAACCATCTCGGTATGTAACCAGCCACCCAGGTCAACTCAGCCTGGCCATCCCTCCGTGGGTAGGCGCAATGAGTACCAGCGAAAGCTGGGGAATAAACGGGCACACCGCACGATAACACGAGCCCCATATCCATGGTCTCGCAGTGTAAGCTGCTGTCTGGCTGAGGGCTAAGGAAATGGGGATCAGCGCCCCATGAGCCATCTGGCTCTGGAAGGACTTTGCTTTACTTACTTCAGTGGTTGCTTGGTGGCGTAACGATCAGGGTGTCGGACTTGTGATCAAGCGTTCATGGATTCGATTCCCAGTCGGGCCGCTATCAAGCTTCCTAGGTAAACTCAGCCTTTCATCCCTCCGGGGTAGGTAAATCTAGTACCGGCGTGGCTGGCTGGGGTGTGTTCACTTGTGTCAGGTGCAGGTGACACCCCGTAGCTTTGAGATGGGTTAAAGATATGCACCTTTAACCTTTGTGGCAGTGGTCTTTGACGTGGGTGACTCAACTTCAGTGACAAGGCTTGGATGAGTGGTTGGTGGCAATTTGGAAGACGTCTGGCCATATAGTGCCACAGCAACAGATGCAACTTGGACCCTTGAGCTGGAGAATAGAGTGCACAGTGTTAAATGCACGTTTTTGAAAGTGCATGTTACATCAAGAAACTGAAATGTTATTTTGTCAGCTGCCGTCGTCATCATCACTTTGTTGCGCATAGATAGTAGTGAGAATTTGTTTCCGTAAAGTTACTATAAAATGGACTGTTTTTTTGCCTTCAGAATTTGGCTTTAGCCTATTTGTTGAATTGTCTGTGTGCTTGTGTGGTTGCATGTGTGTATCAGAATTTCATTTTATATCCATTTGTTGCATTGTGATGATTTCTGTCACTGTGAATTCGCCGTCGTTGTGTTAAGATAATGGCAAGAACGATTCTGAGATACTGCTACTGCTGTGTGTCATCTGCAGACAGTGAAGAAATGAAGGCTTTGGCAGTGAGCAACGCTGAAGCTGCGTTCAAATCTCACCAACATCGAGTAAGTAACTTGAGGCTTCATAATGGGATAAATTTTGAAGTCGATTTTCTTTAGCGATTTCCAGTTGTTGTTGCTGCTGCTGTTACTGAATTCTTGCAGTTGTGTAGATTCTGACAGTTGTGCAGTATTGTATAGTTATTTTCTTCTTGCTGTTTACATTTTAGTAGTAGTATTCTTGTTTGGTTTACATTTACAGTTAATTGCATATATTTATTATTACTGCTATGCCTATATTTACTTTTATCGTCTTGATACTTAACTTTTGCACTTAGTTACTTTTCTTGAACTTGCCTGTTCTTTCCCAGGTCTTTTCGAAAGCGTTGACGATCACTGTTATACTAATCAATAAATCGTAGCCTTTTACATTCACTTGTAGTGTTTGCTATCACTTTTTGCTGTAGCAGAATAGTCTTGATTTTATGTATTAGTTTTTTTTTGTTCATCTTGTCAGTTACTATTCACACCACTATGGCGTGAAACAGCCTCATGCTGTTGTGCCATTAAGAAACTACCCACTCACTATTACTGCTTGCCACGTGTACAGAACTGGCCCAAGTCACAGCATACAGCTGTTGAAACTTGAGTGTATATTGTATTTTTTTAAATGCATTCTTCCTGGTTTACAGGACTGTAATAATCATGAGAGAATGGATGATGCTGCTCTAACATCTTTAATTTATGGTAACTGGATGTTGTAAATTGTGGTAGAAAGCAGCATTCGATGAGGAGGTGAAATGCCGCCGCAGTTCAGCAGCAAGTAAGTTGTGTCATTCGTCTTGGTTTTAATTGTGGAGGAGTTTCATCCAACTATCCGACTCCGTTTGTAGTACTTTTGGGCCTATATTGCATGGGAGATAGGCCGTTTTCATTCAAATCAAAATATCGCCGCCGCTGCTGCCGCTAGAACGATGCTGTTCAGAGCGATGCCCTCTGCACCACGTGGGTACCAACTGACTTTTATTAGATATTATTACGAAGCTTAATTTAGTTAAGATTTAAAGGCACTAAAATGTCAAAGCGTGTTAATGGCATCAAGTTACAATTGTTTCCAGAGTATTTCTGTACGAGAGCATTTGTATTGAATTAAATTGTTTTAGATAGACGCTGTGGCACTGCAGAACAGTCTTGATTGTATTAGTCTTTGTGAAAGTTCCTGTTGCTGTTGTCAATTTATAGCCACTTAATGGACAGTTTTTTTTCTGAGTTACCCGGTACTTCAGGTTAGGCTGGGTTCCCCGACAGTATACTTTTTGGTATTGTCAGCTTTACAGCTCAGATGTCATTCCGCGTCACACAACATACAGTGAAAGTACCTGATTGTCAAAATGGTGAAATTAAGGATTGTATATCTTCGATGTGTTATTAATTGATTCTGTTGTTTAGTTGAATGTTTCCTATGTGTACACATGTAACACTATAACACTAGTGTGACTGTCACCAGTGCAATAAAGGCAACTTACTTACTTACTTACTTACTACTATGATTTGCAGTGTTCACTTCTTTTATTCACTGTGTTGTTGACGTTGACATTATTTGCTTGCGTAGGCACTAACAGTGGATCGGCATTTGCAAATCCTGCTATTAGCACTGCGGCTGAGAGGCCACAACCCGCCATGTTTGAAGGCAAACTCAAAGGATATCAGTTGAAGGTTAGACAGTGTAATATATGCTGTGCATTGGTTTATTGTTTTTTAGAAGTGCTAGTGTTTAGCCCAGATTTGAACCCAAACGTCAGCAAAGTTGTTCGCCATGTGATGGCAGTAACAAATCTGACGTCAACAAGATCATATAGGAATTGTTTTATATATGGAGGCAGTGTAGTAACTGTAGGGCTGTTTCCTTAAGTGATGTGCTTTTTATATGCATTGGCCGAAAAGTAAGTTTGTAGGATATTTGCTAATTGTGTGTTTATTTTTCTATCTGTTTTGCTGCAGGGTATGAATTGGTTGGCAAACTTGTATGATCAGGGCATCAACGGAATACTGGCCGATGAAATGGGTCTCGGAAAGACGATTCAGAGTATTGCATTTTTGGCACACCTGGCTGAGGTGAGGAGACGAGCATTTCATCATTTATCATACGATCGACGTATATCTGCCCTGATACGTCACTTGTGGACGGGCTGTTATAACTTAGCAACAGGCTGTTATAACATAGCAGTGGTCCGTTATAGATAGAAATGCTCGGGGCTGATGTCAGTGCGAGCTAGCACTAGTGCTGTATAAACACTGCAGTAGACGATCAGTCATTCATCAGTTACTTTCAGCATATTTATTATAGTAGACTATTGTGACAGATAAAGTAATTGATTCATTGGCGAATAGGTAAGTTTGATCGTATAATGAAGAGGTTATCACATGGCTGTTTTCATATCAGCCCTATATCAAGCCTTCAGTCGACAACTGCCTTCGAATACGCCTTGGGCAGTTATTGATACTCTGGCTTGATATATGTTATAATTATTGTGGTTTGTGGACTGAGTTGGTCATGCTATTATGTTTTTTGTTGTGTCCAGTCGCAGTTCATCTGGGGTCCGTTTCTGATCATCGCGCCAGCTTCCACACTGCATAACTGGCAGCAAGAAACATCGCGCTTTGTGCCGCAATTTAAGGTTTATTCTAACGTTTGCATTTGAAGCGTTCTGCTCCTTATTGCTCATTATTTTACGTGTTCTTTGTCAGTTTTTTTGTTTTGTCTGCTATTGCTGTTTGTAAAACGTTTTGCTGGTTATAAAAACTAAAAATTTTTATCCATTGCTGTCGTTTGTTTACTTTCAGCTAGATAAGTAAATAAATAAGTTGGTAAATAAGTACCGGTAAGCAGGCAAACAAAGAAACAAACAAACGTGTTAAATAAATAAGTAAGTAAATAAATAAATATTTGTAAAGCCTGTAAGGCGGTAGCTTCCACTTCAGAGCACTAACGGTTGTAGATTACAGAGGAAGCAGTCAAAGCATTCTGAGATATTGACCTCAGAGCAATAATCTTCACAAATTATTCAGTGTAGCTGGATATTGATTCCGAGCCCGGCTGGTAACCGTTCAGGCTCAAAGTGTGCACTGTGCACTATGGTCATTGTACCACTAAGCCACAGGCGCAGGTCTTGCCACCCCACTTATCCCTTAGGGGCCAGAGCTGAATTGAAAGGCGACGCGGTAGTAGGGCTACACAAAATTTATATAACATTGGCAAGATTTATAAAGCATCGACTCTCCTTTACTGTAGGGGACTGTGTGTCTGCTTTTCGGGTCAAGCTCGTCGCTAATGACCTAAACTGTGTTGATGTGCGGTTAAACCCTACTCACTCACTCACAAGCCATTGTTAGTCATTCATTATAATAGTTACTACTGTGCTCAGGTGGTTCCATACTGGGGCAACACTCAGGATCGAAAGATCCTTCGCAAGTTCTGGAGCCAGGAGAACATGCACATGAAGGAAGCGTCTTTCCACATGGTGATCACAAGCTACCAGCTGATCATTCAGGACATCAAGTATTTCCAGCGCATTAAATGGCAGTATATGATACTGGACGAAGCACAGGCGATTAAAAGCTCTTCAAGGTATGCACAACGATTGCTTGCAGCACTGGCTGTTTGACAGATAGGGCAGTGCCGTCGTTGTGCACTGCTGGTATATTTGTAATAACTTTTGTCATAGTTGTTCGTTTCAGTGGTTACAGCAACGACAGTTGATCACGTAAAAGTTTAATCGTAATCAGGTGTAGTGAAATTTCGTGTAATGTGAAGTGAAATGTTTATTTAGCTATGGAAATTCCTGATTGTGTTAGTTTCATTTCAGGCCAAAATAGTGACG
>Ga0209679_1000950_pt1 | contig 11529 bp, 5 predicted proteins | sample WorMetHEROISLAND_4_FD_187408 | JGI IMG/M metagenome (GOLD analysis project Ga0209679, IMG submission 187408) | Marine gutless worms symbiont microbial communities from Max Planck institute for Marine Microbiology, Germany - Olavius sp. 2 HERON... ...
TGTGGGTCATGGCGTCATGTATGATGCAAAATAGCTACGAAATTCGCGAATTTGTGTGACTGTATGACCAGATAGATATTATGGAAAGTTGGACAGAAGAATTAGAAAATAAACTTATTGAACTATAGCAGCAGAATGAGTGTTATAAACAACGAACTGACCTGCTTAGTGCTGACTGGCTGCGTGCCGCTCAGCGCCCGTCGGCAATCGGCGTCGTGCGTCGTAGAGGGCGTCCAAAGCGACGCAACTCAACTCAACTCAACTGGACGTCGTAGAGGTGTCCAAAGCGACTCAACTCACAACTCAACTCGACGTTGAGTTGAGTTGAGTTGAGTTGTGTCGCTATAAACGGGGCTTTAGTTACATCAGGTTTATTCAGAAAGTCGAAAGAATTCTCGAGCGAGGGCACTATGTAAGAGTGGGTTAGGGAAAGCTGTTGCTATAAATGTGTCCGATCTCTGACACTAACACAGTTTACGGCGTTCAGATATAGGTTTGGTTGTGTTGACAGTGTTCTTGAGTATTTATTTAAACGTGTCGCTCGTTTCATTGAAACTGCAGTTGACGGCTGTTGCTTGTCGCAAAGCTGCTTGCTCGCAGTATGTCATATTCTTAGGCTGGTCATCTGTCTGTGTTGAGACAGGAGGGAGTTGTTATTGCTTTTAATGTATGTCAAGAGTTTTTGTGTATGTTTTATACCACTGCGTCGGTGTGGCCATTTAGTAGGCCTATACAAGTGTTGTGAAGTGTAGACTCAACCGCTGTATCGCGACTAGTGGCGGTTGTTCGACGTACGTGCGATTGATGCCCGGTTTCCACCATTCCGTTGCCGTTCTTCTGTTGCCGTTTCCGTTAGCCGTTACCGTTTCCGTACGTGACACAAGTCTAGCTCGAGTTTATTGTGTGATCTCATAGGAGTGCCGTGACGTCATCGGAGTGCCCTATCTTAATGTTTTGGCACTCCTCATTATGATACGGCACTCCAGACACGTCGCTGCAGTGTTGTCTGCAGCTCTGGAGAGTTGTGAACAACACTTCAGTGACTGTCTGGAGTGCTTGCTGGGAAATAACGGCATGGCTGGCTATCATGCGAGTCGGTGTGGTAGTGATGTAATGGTAGTTCAAGCCCTGTGTTAATGGCGACATCTCGTTCCTATGGGAAATGCCAAATTTCTACCCCCACAAAATAAAAACCCCTGAACGCATTGGAATAAAATTTGGAACAGTCCATTACGTCCTGGAAATCTGCTCCCAAACCAAGTTGTGTGAAATACACGATCTTTTGTTACTTTATTTTTCCCGTACTGACCTGGAGGCCACACCCTCAACCAATTTTCACCCAAAATGGCTGACAGTAGTAGTTGTTTTAGTTGTAGTTGTTGTTGTTGTCTATACGTGGGGGGAGATGCCCAAAAGAGACGAGGAATTCTAATGGGTTTGTGTAGGCCTGAAATACGTGATGTCTATGGATTCACCAAAATGACGCCGACGTTCTGCTTCCCTTTATGGACATGACAGAAATAACAGGGTGTTTGGAAAACATGGAACTGTCGGGAAAAGTCAGGGAATTGACCAAAAGTCGGGGAATTATCCGGGAAAAAATCTTGTCATTGAAAACTTATTGTTAACATCATGTTTGGGGTAGCACCAGTGTTTATTAGCACAGTATTTTTGATGGTGCATTTTTGGCGCATTGCATTGTGTTATTGTACTGTTATTACTGTTATATTTCATTATCATACAATCCACATATAACAGCCCTGATACATCGCATACCGATGGGCCGTTATAACCTAGCAACGGGCTGTTACCTTTAGCAACGGTCCATTATAGATGGAAATTCCCGGGGTTGATATCAGTGTGAGCACTTCTGTAGAGAGCATAACTCAGTTAGGAATTTCCATATATCGTGTGGAGCGACGGACATCTCCGATTGGTTGTTGCAGCTAGTGCTAGCGCTGTATAAAGACTGCAGCAGACAATCAATCATTCATCAGTTACTTTCAGCATATTCTAGTAGACTATTATGGCAGATAAAGTAATTGATTTGTTGGCGAATAGGTAAGTTCAATCGTATGATAAAGAGGTTAGCACGTGGCTGTTTTGATATCGGCCCTATATCAAGCCTTCAGTCGATAACTACCCTCGGCTATGCCTCGGGCAGGTATCGATGCTCAGGCTTGATATACGGACCAATATGAAAACAGCGTGTGATAACCTCTAATTATTATGCGGTTAGTATGCATGAGACAGATAATTGCAACATAGTTAAGAGTGTTGCAAAGTGTCGAGGAATTTTCAGATGCTGGAGACTGGTCACTGTCACCCGAAATAACTGTTTAGCCATCTACTCTACACTGCTACTACTACTACTGCTGGTGCTACTACTACTACTACTACTACTACTATTCCAGATTCCAATCGGGGGAGTGGGGTGGTCTGTGCCGCCCAAAGACTTAGGCCGCAACACGGGGCCCATCAGCCATCCCCAGAAAATTCCCAGCAAATACTGGGTACTAAAAATTCATGGCAGGAATAGCAAAGAGCACAACTACCCCCGCTCACTTTAACAGATCTGATCCGATCATATCGCTCCGACCAAACGATTACTCGTCCCCAAAAGCAAAGGGGTACTGCCGGTTCAGCAAAGGATCCGTTGGATCCGCAGACTCCCTCAACTCTACTATTACTGCTGCAGAAGTATGGACATAATTGTGTTGTATTGTAATTTGAGTGAGTCTGCTATGTTAGGCTGTGGTCAGTCGGCGACCGTTGACAGCCGAGGACTTCGAACGTGATCGTCGACTGGAACTGGATCGAGCGCGACAGATGACGTCGGGTCCGGAGGAAGATGCTGTCCCAACAACATCAACTGATGCATCTGCCGTCTCTGCTGCTCCTGCAACAGTCTGTGCCTCTACTGATGGTAGGAGTCGTTATTTGGTGTTTACACATCTCAGCTCTTTTCTCGGTGCTTTAATGCCGTCGGTTATGTGACAGGAAGGAACTTGGGCTTGTCAAACAACACAGTTCCCACGCATCCTGGAAAGTCTTGGATTTTTTCCTGGATTTTCCAGGCCCTGGAAAGTTGTTGAAAATCAGTTCGGTCCTGGAAAGTCATGGAAATGAAAGCTTAAGGTCCTGGAAAGTACTGGAAAATGAAGATCCTGGATAGGTGATGAATTTGCTGGGGGTTGAAAATAAATAATGAGTAGCACTAGCGTAGCACTTGCTTACTTAAATACAATGATGATAAATTTCAAAATATTTGGCGTTCCATACGCATTGGATTACACTCTGTATGTACAGTAAGCAATTGCTGTTTGTCTTCATATTTAAACGTTATTTACTGATTCCCAATGTAACAGCAATGCCATGTAAATATTATATGACGTCAAATATTACGACTACAGAAAATGCTTACAGATTTCTTCTTTTGTTATTATTTCAGAAGTTCATTTCGAAAGTCAAGGTTATTGCTTTCCTAAATATTTTCCTAAGATGTTTCCTAAGATTTATTCTTTCTTAAGATTTTGCTAACTGTGAGAACTTCCTAAGATTTTTCCCAAGGAAATTTCGAAAATTTTGGCCCAGTTCTTTACCTCAGTAAGAAGTACTGTAAAGTGACGACAAGTAATGAATGTCGTTTCAGAAGCTGCCAAGTCGGGTGTGTCACTGACGTCGGTTGACCAGCAGCCTGCATCTTCTGTGACAGTGTCGACAGTAGTATCGACAACACCGCCGACAGTAGTGATGTCACAGGTGTCGGTGGTTCCTCCCCCTTCAGTTGCTGTGTGCACTTATGTATCCACGTCGGCGACACGTCCGATACTGTCATCCGGGTTTCGGCCGCCGTCATTCACTGCGTTTCCGCCTTCCGCCACTGATCCAACCACTACTTCCTCGGTGCTTATCACGTCCACGGTAGCCGTTACTACCCCGTCATCATCCTCATCTGTTTGCACTAGTTCATCAACCTCCGTACCCGCATCATCTAGTGAATTCAGGCCAATATTTCCTCCGTTGACTCTCGGTGCTGCGTCAGTAAATGCCGCAAGTTTGCCGTTGGTTGGTACCGGTACGTCGATAAAGGGTGGATTCGAGTTCAAGCCGTCAAAACCCGTGGTCAGCTTTGCTGCGCAGACAACGTCATCCAGCGGATCATCTTTATTCCAGTCCGCATCCGGTTTCCAGCCCATTTCTGCTGCCGGCGTGTCTTCCCCTGTCATTTTTGGCACCACGGTCGCTCAAACCCAACCGACTTCGTCTACGTTGTCTTTCTCGGTATCCACTGCAAGTCTGAGCGTGGCCGCCAGCGTCCAGTCTGTCAGTTCATCGGCATTTAACTTCACCACAAATTGCGTGTCCACGACCACCTCGTCGTCGTGGCCTTCGTCCTTGCCGGCTTTTGGCGTTTCTTCCGTTTCCATTCCGTCTGCGTTTCAGGCACCGTCTAACCAGTTCAGTTCGACTACATCTACGTCAACATCTGCTACCACAGCGCCGGTCCAGAACTCGTTTCTCTCGCAGCCGAGCACAAACAGAAGTAATTTATTTCAGTCCGTCTCCACCACGGCTTCAGGCTTTGTTGTCCCTCAAGCAAATAACAGCATCTTTGGCGGTAATCCCGTAAACTCGTTTGCCGTGCAACCCGATCTAATAAATGCCACGACAACAGCCTCGCAGCCGGCGTTTATTTTTGGCCCCGCCCAATCGCAGTCGTCGTCCACGCTGTTTCCAACAGCTAATCACGGTGCTTCGCAGCCGGCCAGATTTGGCTTGTCGGCAAATGCGGAGTCGGCCAATCCGGTGTTTGCATTTGGCGGTCAGTCTTCGTCTGCTGCTGCTGCTCCCAGCATCTTTGGCGCAGTAACAACTTCTGCATCGGTTGCTCAGAATTCTTTTGGGACTACGTTTGCTGGCTTGAACCAGAACAACCAGAACCAGAATGCACTCAGCTTTGGATTTCCGTCACCGGCAATGCCGAGTACTTTCAGTTTTGGTAAGCTGATGTATCATATATGTCATAATTTAATCAGTGGTGAGTTTTAAAGTTTGACTTTCAGATTTGACTTTCTGATTAACTGTTAAGACTGTAAAGCAGGGTTGGCTGATTTAAATCTATGTGATTTAAATCGCGGTTTATATCAGTTAATCAAGTGATTTAAACCATACTTATTTTCACGTTTTTCAGTTGTCAGTTGTCAGTTTTCAGTCTGTCATATATATAGCCAAGGTAATGAAATTTTGATTATTTGTTGCTTATTTACTTTTTGATGAGCAAGGGTATAACAAGAAATAGCAGAAGCATGGCAGCAGCAGACAGAACAGTTTCAAAAATTTGGTAAAACCTTGGCGCGAAAATACAAATTTTTAACAAAATCAAAAAACATCTGATTTTTTGAGTTTTTTAAAAACGTGATGTTTTCCAACCCTGCTGTAAAGAGAATAGCATATAAAAAATGGAGAATTATTCTGCGTTAACGTTTACACAGTTATTATATTTTACAAAAGAGAAAGTTGCACTCGTCGGTGGCGTCGAGTGCTGTGCGCCTCCGCCGCGATGGTGTGACCTTGAACTTTGACCTTTTGACCCAAAAACGTAATCAGGTCATCTGTGTCCCAAGATGGAGATATCGCGGAAACATAAAAATCTGGGATGTATTCGGTCAGGCTGTGACCTTGACCTTTGACCTTTTGACCCCAAAATCTAATCAGTTCATCTCTGTCCCGAGATGCACCAGTGACAAAAGTTTTGCGAAAATCCGTCAGCAGATACTGGAAATATCGCGGAAACAAAACTACCACGTGAATCATGGACGGACGGACGCACGGACAGCGGCACGGATGGACGACCCGAAAACATATAGCCTCCGCCAGCGCCTACCGGTGGTGGAGGCTTAAAAATGATAGAAACGACTCATTCGCTTGGTTGAATTACTGAGAAGGTAAACCCATGAACAGTTACCCGTCCCAATACTAACCGTGCGCATCACAGAGTAGCTGTGTTTAAATGTATGGAAACGTCTATAGATCTTCGTACTGTCTGAGTCGGTATACGGTAATATGTGTTTCGTAAAATTACTTGAAAAGTAATTAATTAACAATAATTCACAATTGTAGGTGCAACACCTGCGACGTCGGCTCCGTTCGGCTTTGCTGCGGCAACGAGTGAGTTTCGTTGAGTTTTCTCTGTCTGTCATAAATGCACATATTGCTGGGTGGAGTTAGTTTGAACTAGTCGCAGATGATGAGCTTAGTGACACACTTGTTAGCGCATCATCCTGGTCTTTTTTTGTTTTGTTGGACCTCTGGCTGTTGACACAACCGCCTCCGAAATGACCTATATTGTGTCGGGTGGGGCGTTAAACTCTACTCACTCAGTCACTGTTGTTCACACATTTTTCTCCTACAAATATTCCCAAAAGTCATTTTTAGATCGATTCCTCCGAGTCCACCTAATGAAGCCGGCCTTAATGTCTGTCCATCCGTGCCCCGTGTGGGTTTCGGGGCCCAAGTCTGGTGTCATTGTAGAATAAGCCCACCTCGTTTCCTGGCCGAGTGTCGTAAGAGGCGACTGAACCAGGGTAGTTTTGTTGTGCTGTATTTTAATTTCTCTGCTTTGTCTGATTTGTATTTAGTTTTTGCATGTTTATTTTCCTGTACTGTGTTTGTATTTAGTTACTGTGTGTTTATTTTCCTGTACTGCTTTGTTTGTCAGTATTGGTCAAGTGATTGGCTGTGAAGACCGCCTCCGAAATGACCTATACTGTGTAGGGTGGGGCGTTAAACTCTGCTCAACCTCAGCTCAACCTGTCCATCCGTACATACGTCCGTCCGTCCGTCCACAGAAAGTTTCTCAGATTCAAATGAAATTTGGTGTGTAGGTGGACAACAGTATGCCATATGGCCCGATCAAGGTTACGTAGCGTTGAAAGTTAGAAATTCTTCAGTTTTCAATATCTATCTCATCTGCCGTTTTCCATGGCAGCTGGCAAGTGACTGCTGATTCTTTAACTAGAAGACAATATCTAAATTTGATCAGGCCGGATTTTTGATGTCTGTCCGAGTTTTTGTGTAACGTAACTTTGAACTTGGAAGAACTTGGCTCGCAGGAGGAGTCGGCCGTCAGTGCCGCACCGCGCTAATTGTTAATTCTAGTTTTGATTCTGTCACTAATCCGTGTACTTCTCCGGAGCATGCTGGAAAAATTTTTAACTGGCAAATGCAGCTAATTGTTAATTAGGCCGAATTATTTTTTACCCATTTTCCACAGAAACAGGTCAGTGTAACACAACAGCTGCGGAAGATGGCATATGATATAGAGAATTGTGTGTAACTCGGTGTGGTCTTGTGATACGAACAGCTCAGGCTCAAGTGGCTCTGCCGGGTTTCGCGTTCGGATCAACTGTCCGTCCGCCCGCTGCTGACGCGCCGTTTGGCGGTGTGCCGGCACAGCCGCCGACAATGTTTAGCATCGGCACCGGAACTCCATCAAACAAACAGCGGGCGACGATGCGGCCACGGCGACGTGTTCCACATCGGTGACCCGGCGACCAGTGGGACGAACCACTGCACTTGGGGAAAAACCGTTTTCTCGCCGTCGTGAAGAAGACATTGAGATGCTAGGTGGACCGACTGTTCTGTATCACAGCCGTCTGAATGCCTGGTGCGGTCCGGTGCTTGGAGCCCGTACAGAAATTCTGGGGGCCTGCACACATTTTCAGGGGGCCCAGTCGGACTTGATGGTACCCTTTCCTCAGATTTTGCACTTTAAAGACTGCCAGAAACCACACATTGGTTGAAGTTTGCTCACATTTGCAAGGCCCAATATTCATTTCTGAGATCTCAGTGTATTAATGATTGTACCGTCATAACGTTGGCCAGAAGTATAACATGCTGTACGTCCCAATTTTTGTGTGCCACCGTGTAGCACAAGTTTTGCGATTAACTTTGTTTGCATTTTCTAATTATTTAACCATTTTGGCCTCTAAAATCAAAGATTAGTGATGTTAAGCATTCAGTTTATTGTGAAAACTAATGTTGTCGGTACGTCGGAACTACAGACTTTGGAGACAAAGAGGTGGTCGTGGAGCTGTATTCACAAAACGCATTCACTCCGAACATATCTGGACTAACAGTAGTTTGATTAGCTTAGGCTGCGTTCACACTGACACGAGTCCAAGTACGAGTTTCAGTGTAGGGGTTGTTAGTTACTCGTAAAAGTGGAGCCTTCGCAGTCACTTGTAGAAGCACAGAATTCGTTATTCAGATGTCATTAATGTTCGGTGAAATTGCTCTGACCAAGCGATTGCTCGTCCCTTAAAGGAAAGGGGTACTGCCAGGTTCAGCAAAGGATCCGTGGATCATTAATGTTCGGTGAAATTGTTCGACAAAAAATAACTTCTTTAATTGCTGAGCAACGAAATGCAATGTGGTGATTATTAGCATTTGCGAAATAAGTGTTATATACATTTCTGATACCGTAAAGACGTTAGTCATCTGTAACAGCCGTAAACTGTACCTGACAGACAAAATGTCATTACTGGTTTGTGTCTATTGAGTATTCTAGTATTTCTGGTCCACTATATTGTTAACCACTTTGCTGTATGTGCACCCTAATAATAACGTAAAGGTTGACGTCAAATGTGTGTCATAATCTCAGCCTCGCTGCGTAGAAGTAAGTTATTATTGTTGTTTGCTCATACGGGTTGCGTCGTTACCCAGACCCACAGCACTTTTGGTGACAGAGCGTTTGCAGCTGCCAGTCCCGAGCTATAGAATAGTTTAGCGCCACATCTCCGAGACGCTGACTTACCATACAGTCAGTTCTGGCAGTCACTAAAGACACTTTTGTTTGGATAGTGGGGTCATGGCGCAGTGGGAACTATTTTAACTGCACCGTCTAGAAATAATCTTACCTACTTACTTACTTGCCTAAAAACGGGACCTGTACAGAAACTGCTCATACGAGTGTAATTCACCAGTAACTTGTTCTCGTACACAACTTGTATCAGTGTGAACGGCTGCTGTTGGAATACGTGCAAACTCGTATTTACTATAACCTGCACATGGGTACTTGGACTCGTACTTGTGTCAGTGTGAACGCAGCCTTATTCTTGGTGCTGTTGTGCAAGTAGATGGCATTACTGCTGCTACTTTGAGATTTTGTCCGGCTGTAATGCGTTCTCGGCTCGTTGCATTTGACGTTGTTTTTCATGAGGTTGTGCTAAAGTAAGTAAGTAAGTAAGCAAGAACGATTAAAGTGTCTAAAGCAACTAAACGTCACTGCGCAGGCACTGTACAATCACAAGGGGGGAGGGTAAGAAATGTTAAACAGGTGAGTTTTGAGCCGGGACCAGAAGACAGCTACGGAAGGTGCGGAAGTGACAAATCAGGCAGACTGTTCCAGACACGAGCAGCGGCGACCGGAAAAGCTCGGTCTCCGACGGTGGACAGTCGGGTGCGGCTAACAATCAATGATGACGATGAACTGGAACGGAGTCACTAAAGACTAGAGAAAGCACTCATAAGGCAGATCAAACCTCCGTCGAGGATTTGCGTGTTGTATTCTCTCGGCTGTCTGCAGTAATTGCGATAGTAAATAAAGAATCCTTTAAAAATCCTGCATTCTGATTGTGACGTGGATGGTGATACTGATTACCACCAAAATCTAATCCATTGGGCGAGGTCAAGTTCCGCTAAGCGAAAAGTCTTAGACTAAATGCTTAGACAAAAGTCCTAGCTGAACTCTTAGTTCGACTTAAGTCGGAGCTCAGATTAGACTTTGGTCTTAGACTTTAGTATTAGTGGTAAGCTGTGTTGTTATTGTTCACAGCATTAATTTAAGACTGTTAAGACCCAAGTTGACCTCTGTTCGGTCTTAGACCGAAGTTATGCACTAAGACCAAAATGACTAAGACTTAAGACCAAAGTGCATTACTTTATCATTGGGAATTCCCAGCCAACTGCTGCCGAGTTAGCTTAACTTTGGTCTGAGCAGTTTTCTTGACTTAAGTCACGACTAAGACAAAAGTCTAAGGCCAAAATTCGGTGTAAGAATATTCTTAGACCCAGTCTTTGTAGCGAGGTCAAATTCAGTCTCAAGTTGGGTCTTAGACTAGACTTTTGTCTTAGACTTTTCGCTTAGCGGAACTTGACCTCGCCCATTGTTTCTTGAACCATGCCCCATTGCCCCAACCCTTGAAAAAATGCAAGAAGTTGCTGCACGACCCGTGTACACTACAGGTATGTTGTGTACCTATACAGGTGTTGTGCACCGTTTTGTACTTACTCACCTTTAATTTGGGACTCTGTGGAAGCACTCTTGGCCAGATACCATTGCTGGCTGACACAGGCTTCAGTAGGAAGCAGTTGAACCTATTTGTCATCCTGGTGAGTGCTTTGCCTTACCACCGAACTGTGGCTGCTTGCACTGCTGACATGTCAGTTTGTTTAATGCCTCACGGACTGCGTAACTGTATATAATGCAGATCATCGGCCTTGTTACAGTATTCTCCACAGCTCGATATCATTTATTTAGTTGTTTGTTGTCTGTTTCATCCAGTGGCGGATCAAGTTTTTGCCCAGTGGGGGACCATGATGAGTGCGAGCCTATAACGGGGACCCGGGACAGAGCCCTCAGCTGGGTCCAGGGGCAGAGTCCCTGGTGGAGGTTAAGGGGGGCAAAGCTGCCTGAAGCTGAAAGCTTTTTGTCCATTTTCATACAAAAGAGGGGCCAAAAGTTAAGGAAATGATTTAAACTAAAATGTGCACATTCGTAATCGATAACAACATCGCATACTTTTTCCAGGATAGATTGCCCCCTTGTTCGATGACTGCTTTGCCCAGCCACGACCAGCCCCTACTTTTCGTCATTGGGGGGTCACCCAGTCCGCCCATGCCTGGATCCACCAGTGGTTTGATCTATCACACTTAATGTTGTACATTTATTGTGTTATTTTGTTCGTTGTGTTTGCCAGAAGCAAGCTCGTTTTGACTGGTGGTTTGCTGTGTCTCGTATATATAACAGTAGCGTACGCAGAATTTCAAACTGTGGGTTTATCCTTCACCTTCTATCTTCAGGGTCTCCGCTCTTCCTTGAAAGTTCTTGAATAAAATGTTTTCAAGGCCCCGTTGCTTGAAAGTTTTGGAATTTAGCATAAGAGGTGCTTGAAAGTGCTTTGAATTCCAAAATGGTCAGTGATCACCGTTGTGTGAAAAATGATGCAGTCATTGGAGAAGTATAAGCAGTATTGGTATTACTTACTGACTTGATGCCGTAGAAGCGGTGTCACGTCCTGAAAGCTGGTGGAATGGGTTTGGAAAAGGTTATGTGAGTGCTTGAAAATCCTCGAAAAGTTCTTGATTATAGTCCCCCAAAAGTGGCCACCCTGCTTCTTTCCTTACCTTCCATCCCTTTTCCTATCCCCGCAACCTTTTTATCTCTTTCCGTGGAGCTCTCCCCTAATCCAGTTAGGGGATCTTGGGAGCATTATAAACTCTATGAACGTATCTGGTTGGATCGCA
>Ga0209679_1000951_pt1 | contig 11529 bp, 5 predicted proteins | sample WorMetHEROISLAND_4_FD_187408 | JGI IMG/M metagenome (GOLD analysis project Ga0209679, IMG submission 187408) | Marine gutless worms symbiont microbial communities from Max Planck institute for Marine Microbiology, Germany - Olavius sp. 2 HERON... ...
AGCTAATATTCCAATTTTCATTGAACCCAGTGATGGGACTAAACTGTAGTGGATCAGTGTAGGGGTGAGAGGTTATCGGTTGGATCTATTTACTAGTCCATAGAATCGGTCGTCACATACCTACCTTCCCGTTACACTTACTGGATCTAAGTCTGTCTATGAGCATGTTTATTTAACTGCTCAATGAGGCATTGGACAGACTCCGTGTTCGCTCGTTGTTCATGTTGTTCTTGTTATTATTATTGTACCCCCAGTAATTGATAAGAGTTCGCGGTTTCGTATTGTAGTCCACCGCATGACGTTATCACGTTCATTGCAAGCACTGAACGCCTACGGTAATGTACTAACGCGACAATGTCACGCGGTATAAACAATTATCGGCAGCAGAATAACGACATATAATAATAGCTCTTGAGCCATCTTCCAAACACCGCTGCTATACTCAAGGATCAGCATCGCTATAACTACCCATTTCTATCTATAACTGTACAGAAGTTGTACAAAAACGAAATCATATAAAAATGTTTCGTCCTTAAGCCGTGATGACAATTGCGATTCGACTACGATACGACTACGATCCGACTACGACGTATCGTGAGCGCCTGCTTCCATTCGACGCGTGCAAAAAATTAACATGTATAAATTTTTCGTTGTAGTCGTGTCGTAGTCGTATCGTAGTTGAATCGCAGTTGTGATATAGGCTTTAACTATGGCTGACATGATACGCCTCCTCCATCACGCAGTTAACCGGCTCATATGACGCTTAAGTAGCTTTCTTGCTATTATTGTAATTTTCTTACTAGACTAGAAATACGTTCTATGAAACGGGGTATCTGTACGCCTGCCGGGATACCTTCGTATCATCTTCCCAGTACCGTTGGCACGCGATATATTCTTGCTTTGGGCTACACACAAATTTCGTCTCTCCACTCGTGTAATCTAGTGGTACTTTGCCGCTACTGAAATAATAAACTTACTTACTTACTTACTTACTTACTATACCTGTTGCGTTGAACCCTCTTTGGCTGGCATTATTTATAGCCGTTGCTAATCAATAGGGCTACAAATTTAGTTAAGTTACTCCTTATTGTTGTTTGGTTGTTCCTACCATTATTACGGTGAATAAAGATTTTCAAATTTATTTCAGCTTTATATTGTCACCTTCTTGAGGTCACATGACGTCATCGATCACGTGACCATCGGACTCGCAATATATGGTGTGCTATCGGTGGCCCATTGAAACTACCCCTCTATCTCGAAGGCATCAGATTCACTTTGAAATGCATTGGACCCAATTATGTGTTATGGGGCAAAACAAAAGTCAAAGTATTTCCACCTTTGGGCACAGGGTAAGTACCGGCATTATTGCTACCATAAGCTATTCTTGTTAAGTATGACTAGCGGTTTTTAATGATATTAATTTTTATGTTTACAATATTGGCATGTTTGAAGGTTTTAAAAGCTAACTATCAGTTAACCAGGTATAGGTCATTACGGCGATAGAAAGTAACTTAGCTACAAAGAAATGCATTGCTGACGCCCTGTTTCTAAGCGGCAGTAAAGCTTATTGTTTTCATCGCGATCTTGGTTTGAAGAAACGCCTACTGAAGATCTTACTCCAAGACTCGGACGCTCAAACAGTCGTGGAATGATGTTATCTTCATTCGGTTTACTGACAAAAATCTACTCACACACATTAGCCATGCTGAAAAATTCACAGAATGATCGAACGAACGCACCTGCTACAACAAAGAAGAAAGGCGTCGGAGCAAAACGCAATCTTCGCACAAGCACTACCTTCAGTCAGTCGCTGACGGTGTCTGTCTGTCGGCAGGTCAAACTAGTGTGATATTAGTCAATGCCGGAGTCATAATCAATGAAATCTGTTATTGTGACTTGCTTCTGTCATAGCAGTTGCGGCATACGATACCGCAAGTCTCTCGCGAGATCAGAAAATAGTGCCCAAGCGTACAGGTCACGCTAGTTTTTACCGCGCCACGCGCGTAGTGCAAAGCGCGGTATTGCTATCATAAGTCGTCCGTCCGTCTGTCTGGCCGTCCGTCCGTAAAGTTGATGTACTGTGGGTAAATAGGTTGGACTAGTACGAAATTAATTACAACGAATAATTGGATTAAGGTCTTCGCACCTCGAAGCCACAACATCGGCAATCCAGTCCAAGGGGAACATCCCAAAAATTCGAGTGAAATAGGGGTGGAGTCGCTCTTCTCAGCAGAAAACCCGCAATATCTCTGAAGTGGGGGAAGATAGGAGCAAGGTTACTATTGATGACCAATAGGAAGTCGCATACGCGCTTCCGATTGGTGCCTAAATTAACGACCTTGGATGACCTTGAAGGGCCTTTGTGCACTCTTTATGCAATTATTGAAAGATATTGGACGAGTAAAAAACGCTGTCAGAAAATTATTGTACCCCTTCTTTTCATACTCTGAGGCGCTATGTAAATCTTGCTAGGATAGGTTGGACTACCGACATGATTTGATCACCCAAAACGTTTTCAGAGAATGAAAGATCCAAAGCACCCTCTCCATCATTTATTACCCTCTGTTAAAGTGTTCCACAGTCAAATGGTTTTACGGCCTACGTATCCACATCAGCTTCCACTTAGCAAAGCTACTCGTTGCTGGCGAGATTTTGTGCCATATTTTACTTCCAAGAAGTTTTAGTGTTTTTAATGAATAACATTATTTTCATGTTGGTGTTTGTTATTGCCATTTATTGACCTTGTATTTATTGTGTTTACTGCATTGTATCACTTCAGCCACTGATGGTTGCATTCTAATAAATATCTTATCTCATCTTTATCTTATCTCATACGGCAACAGTACGCATAGTTTCCTCTCTGTCCGTTACAAGTTTACATGCTTTTTTATGTGGATTAATGAAAACGTATGCAAACAACATGTTAACCTTATAACGTTTTAGCTGTTTCAGTTTGCAGCATGATGGCATGTATGAGTTAGTGAGAGCAGCATTTGTAAACAGTGTTATCAACTCACATTTTTTTATCGTGACAGATATTTGTCGGTTCCCGGTAGGTCTTCTGCTGATGTCGTTCAACGAAAAGACAGTAACGTTCTGTGTGTTGTTGAGTATCTATCCATCTCTTAATTTGTGATTCTAATCTAATCTTATTGAAAAAGCGTACGACCTAAGAACGTTAACTGATAAGTTTGAGTACTTATTTTCATGCATCAGCTATGAATGATTCAATTTATTAGGGAGCGTGTGAAGCCTGTGTCAGTCCTTCTGATGCCAAACTGCCGTCCCCACTAATACGCGAGGAGAGTGTTTCATCTGTAAGACAGACTCAGTAGACCGCTTAATAAAAATATTGTATTTCGGCAAGCATCCAGTAGTCTTGCGTGTATTCTTTCACTCACAATTTTTTGTCGCATGACTGTTGTTTCCTAGATGCTGTTGCTTCTTATGGCCGCCGGCTATGCTGGCCGCCGGCCATTCTGTTTTACTGCTGTGGCTTAGATCTTTTTTTCGCTGCCTAATCTCTGAGGTCGATTAGCCGATCGTCACCAAACTTTGCCATGTGTTGGTGACCCAGATTTTTAAAATTCGGTCAGAAATTTGAGTGGCCCCTTCTCCCACAAATTTGGCGGCCCAAAAACACCAAAATTTCGGCGCAAATTCGCACAAGATCGCGACTTGATTGCGAATATCTCCGGAACGCAACAAGACATCGTCAAACGGCGTTGCAAACTATGGACACTCCCGCACAAGCAAACTTAATTCGGTGTACTTTGGTCCACAAACGGCGAAAAATAGGACCGGAGTTCGGACCCACCCAACGGGCGGCCACGCTGGGCATTGCCACGCATCTAGTAATCTCAAGTTGGATGACTTGGTTGCGTAACGGTTAGGGGGTCGGACTTGCGATCAAGGGGTCATGGGTTCGATTTCCGGTCGGGCCGCTATCAAGCTATATCTAGGTCAACTCAGCCTTTCATCCCTCCGGTGTAGGTAAATCGAGTACCAGCCTAGTTGGCTGGGGTTAGGGCGGGGCGCGTTCACTTGTGTCGGGTGGCAGGTAACACAGTGTGATTCAATATGGTAAGTGACGCCCCGTAGCTCTGAGATGGATTCCCGTGAAGAGCTATACACGCCTTTAACCTTTTTAAAAGTTGTACTATGAGCATAGCGGGGTTATGCCATCGTAATGTTGTCTGTTTGTCTGTCTGTCTGTGAGGTTCATATATACTGTGGTCATTCAGGTTGGGTTACTTCGAAAGTAATTACACGGATTAGGGTCTTCGCTCCTCGAAGCCCCACCATCGAAGCCCCACCATTAGTCCAATGGCTGCATCCCCAAATTTCGCGTGGAATAGGGGTGAGGCAGCTATTTTAGCGAAAAGTCTGCAGCATCTCGGAAACGAGACAAGATAGAACCAAGTTACTACTGATAACTAATAGAAAGTTGCGTTTTCGATTGAAATCAACGACCTTGGATGATCTTGAACGGCCGTTACCCATGCACTCTATTTCACAATAAGGTGTTTTTCGGAGGTTCGCTATTCCAATAATGTTAGGGTTAGGGTTACTGTACTTCACTGTACTGGCGAATCTTCGGAAAAGTGGCGCTATATGGAATAGCGGACCTGCATCTTCCGAAGTCCGCCATGATCCACAGCACATCTCTTTGTACTGTAGCATATATTTAACGTTTTTGCAAGTATTCACAAATGGCTCGTCATGTGGGCCTCTCTGGAATTTTTATACATTATGATTCAGCCACGAAATTTTTTTGCTGTTTACGGTCGATGACTCATATCGACCTTACATAGCTTTATAAACCGTAATTTTTACATAATTTTTGCTGTTTTTATTGTTGATTTTTTGTGCCAAAATACCGACATTTGTGACAAAATGTCCAAGTTTTCGTTATAGACGGTCTGAGACACACGTGGCTGATATAGTTAAATTCGCCTACTCTGAATATTTCCGGTCGGGCGTAGAATTGTGGACTTTTCTCTTATACAAACCGGGTAACAGCTAACTTTGTATTCAAGTACTGACATTTGCGCTACCATGGCAACGAAGGTCAGTATGAGGCAAATTCGAATCACATCGTTAAATTGGCCGACAGCACAAATTCCCGTCAGGTGCAAAAATGTGGACATATCTCCTATACAAGCCGAGCTATAACAAATTTTGTGTAGAAATTTCCAAATTTTCGTTACCATGTCAACAAGGATCGGACTGGGGAAAAGCCTGAATGACAGTGGTAAATTTGCTAGATGTGGAAAAATACCCGTCTGGTGCAAGTATATGGGACATATCTTCTATATGAACCGAGTTATGACTAATTCCGTGTTAAAATTTCCGAATTTTCGTTCCATGCCAACAAAGGTCGGTGGTAAATTTCAGTGACACAGTTAAATTGGCCAACTTCGAAAACCGAGCTAATTTTGTGTTAAAATTCACAAAATTTCGTTATCATGACAACAAGGGCCGGTCTCGAGGCAAATTTCAGTCACACCGTTAAATTGCCTGACTCAGAAAACACCCTCTTCGGTGCAAACATCTTGCATCTATCTTTAACGATGCCCGAGCTATAGCCGTTCGAAATTTCTATAGGCCGTAATGCAAATTTTCGATTTTTTTGGGAAAGGGGCAAATATAAATTTTAATTTATGTGCAGGCACGACCCCCTTGGAACTGACTGACCCCAAAATTTGCAATGTCGCGTCTCGTTGCCGACATCATCGACAGTGCCATTTTTTTCAAAAATCATTCATATTTTCGTGGTGAGCTCCGAAACGCATGTGTTTTGAAACAGAGTGCATAGTGGCCCTTTAAGGTCATCCAAGGTCGTTGATTTTGGCACCAATGGAAAGCGACTTCATCAATAGTAACCTTGGTCCTATTTTGCCACCTTTCATAGATATCGGAGGTTTTCTGCTGAAAAGAGCGACCCCTCCCCTATTCCATCCGAAATTTGGGGGTACCCGAATTTTAGGGTGTTTCCCTTGACTAGATTGCCAATGTGATGGTTCCGAGGAGCGAAGACCGTAAGCTCATTATTCGTGTAACTAATTTCAAACTAGTTCAACCTATATGCTCACGGTACCTCAACGTTACGGACGGACAGACAGGCAGACGGACGACTTACGATAGCAATACCGCGCTTTGCACTACGTGCATCGCGCGATAAAAACCGACTGATGCAAGGTCCACAGCCCATGAATTCAGTCCGGTGGGTACCAACTGAAACGGTCTATGGTAGAAAGAATTTCTGGAACAAGAAAGTTTTGAGCCTCGAGTGAAAGAGTGAATGAGCAGTGCATAGTTACCGACCTCAACTATAGACCGACGTGTTATTATACTCGCAAGTAAGTAATCATTTTCAGCTACGACACTTTCAATAATTGTATAATTGTGACGAAAATTAACACAAAGATATTGCAAAAATAATAATGCTAACTTTTGAAACAACGTATAGCGGTGAATATAAACAAAGTTTTGACGAAATTCTACAAGATATAGTGTCGCTACGCAAACCCTGTTAGATTGATTAGTTACACAGCGTTTCTTGCTGTGTCTGTCCGCTAAAAACATGAAACCTCGGACTCAATGGCAGATGAGAAAGTAGGCCCTTTTATTAAGACAGTCTAGAATTATTGTATCACAGAAGGAAAAGAAATTCAATGCTATGACAAGCGTAACTGACCGTGATGAACTGACGACGGGCTTAATCAATGACGGACTATTTTACAGGCAGAAATATAGCGTCGTCGATGTCGTCATTGCAACCAATCACGGTGTCACTCGGTTTCCACTAACGATGAAACCCTCATTCGTTTAAGTGCAGTTGCTGTTGGTAATGACGATGATAATGATGTTGACGCCAGCAGCTTTCAAAGTCACATCTGTTACTAGGCGTCAACAGCGGGCTGGTTGCAAGTAACTCTCCTTTGTCGAGTATAAAGCCGAGCGATCGGAGGCCCGTGTTCAGCGGTCTCGGAATTGATTTGCAAATCCAAACATTGAAGCATACGCGGCATTACCGTCTAACCGCATTCTGCGTCCATGACGTTTCACTGACGCCCAGATTTTCAGCGTCGACTCCTCCCAGCTCTTTGATCATCATCCTCGTTCGAGCCGGCTTTCGGGCAGACCTTGTCACACCGACTTCCGACCGGCATGCTTTCGCGTCCCGCCGCGGCTGTTGAAATCTCGTTCTCGTTCTCGTTTCGCGAAATCTCGCGAAATCTCATGAAATCTCGTTCTAGCCGACGAAGCAAATGCGCGACGAAATGCGCGGCGGCTCAGGATGTCAGTATGACGTCACCGGTCGGCCGGCGGTCGCTACCCTGGATGCCCGCTTCCGGCATGTGACGTCAGCGGCGACGATGACGACGTCAGAGATGCCGTCGTCGCAACTTCGGATGAGGACGATGACGTCAGAAATAGCGGCGATGACGCGAGGAAGTTTCAGAAGACCGGCCCGGCCTGCTGTGCGCGCGAGTCTTACTGTATCTGCTCTCAATTTACTGCTCCGCCGGGTGCGTTCGATCTTATGCTGCGGCCGCCGTCGCTGCAACTAGTGATGGAACGTTATCGTAAATATCGTTTTGACGCAGTTTATATACTCAGTATACGGCGGGTTAACGGTATTACTATATTCGATACATCAGCAAAGGCACTGGAGCTGATTTCTGTTGCAAATAATCAGCTCGCACATAACGTAAGTCATATAAACTCGGACGTAGGCTGCCGTTACTTGTCGCAATACAGACTTTAGATTAAGTTTATGCAGTATGTCTCGATTTCGTCATGAAAAACGCTTGAACTGTAGACAACAGACGATCACTCGTTTATACCGGTGTATGTGTCATATGCGACCGATAACTCTTATTGAGCAAAAGTATGCTCATTGTTTTTGAAATATCGATATTATGTCCGCGTGGTATCGAGTTTAAAAAAATAATGTCGAACCACCTCTGTAGTTTTCGTATATTGCTAGGCTACGAAGCCGACTTGGCGCCTTATTGGACGACTAAGTCGGTTGCAGCCGCTGCACCGGACGACGATTGATGCAGCTGTTACTGATGCTGATAATAAACAGAAAGATGATGATGCTGCCGAACGTAGGCCTATCCGACTTTCATTTTGTTGGCACTCAATTGTTGCTATGTACAGTAGTTTCCCCGCGGAATATTTCCCGTACGACGGCGGCCGTCAAATCAGTGGAGCTAATAGGATTCGGTTCGTCTACCGCAGAACACGGTTCGACCCTTCGCGATGTACGACTGTCGTCCGCCAGTTTCGCAGTGACCGTTTGAACGTAACGTATGACTACTCTACGGCAATAACAATGCTGCGACGGTGTAATGCGTGTTCACGGCAGGAGACGGATCGAACAGACTTAAGCGCAGATTCAAGACAAAAAAATAGCTGCAGTGTGACTGAGCTTAATTTGAAGCGTATGATGCACAAAACCCGATGCCGTAAATTAATCAATATAGATAATAGAAACTCTTCGTAAACACTAACTCAACAGACCAACACCATTCGACAAGTTTTTGTCGTTTTTGCTGCGCATGTCACAAATTGCATTTAAGCATTAATAAAGTCCCTGTATTCGTTGTCAGTTTTTGATAACATAGTTTTTGATAACTCGATAGGCCAGTGTACCGGATGTTTTATACCATCAACTGCTAGCGTAACTTTGCTTTATTGGTCAAATTGCGAATGCCAATCTGTCTAAATGAATGTCTTCTCTCTCACTGATCGTTGTTGCATTTTTCGCAAAGCCGCCAATGGTCTGTGAATCTGTATTCCGGCCTGTCACTCAATCACTCAATGTTGCCATACATAATGACGCCCAGCGATTTGACGTCACCATCGATCAGGTTAATAAATTTTGCCTGTCCACGTTATCCACATAGCGTGACGCACTGACGCCACCGACAAACTTTCTTTCTCAGGCATTAGCCTCGTCGGCCAAAGTTCCGCCGAACATACGGGAACGACATGGTCGATTGATCTATATACATTTTTACTCATCGCGCGCTACGTTACTAACGTAGCGAAGAGGAGTAGGCTACATGACGTCAATGACCGACGACCGACCAACCTCGCATTTTGGAAAATTTCGAACGGCCATATCTCGGTAACGGCTCATCTGATCCGCTTCATGTTTGGTTCTAGGTAAAAGTATAGGAGAAAATAATGCGCGAGAAGTAATTAGATTGGTCACAGTCTAAAACATTTCTTGTACACTGTTGTGTACTATCATACCTGTTTTAGCTTAGTCTAATTTCTATTGTGTTTCTGTATTTTTTTATTTTATATTCTTTTGTTTTAAATCCAGCATATATGCTGCCATACTTCAATAAACATGTGTGAAATCTACACTTAGCACTTCAATATTTGTTTAGCCATTAAAACGCCTAGTAAGGAAACATAAGTGTGTCAGAGATATATAACACTTTCTTGGGCTATATGACGGTAAACGTGGGACTGTTTAATAGGCGCTGTATAAATTTACGTATTCATTCATTCATTCATTCGTTCATTCATATGCGAATTTACTTTTAGTCACTATAGTGCTGTGATTATACAACTTTGACTATGATTATGTAGTTTTCGTTGTGAATGTTTGCATGTTTGCGCGTTTAGATGCATGTCATTGACCTTTTCTGAATCTGTTTGCTGCATCTTTGCATGAAAAAAAGCTACATATATAAGAAATCCCGGGAGAATTATGACAGAAAACGTGACAGAACGTAACACAGAACATGATAATACACAACTGAATATGATGAAAGAGCAACAGACGACGAGAGACATCATTATGATTACGACAGCAAAACAAGATTAGTAAGCAGAGACGACTTCAACGAAAACCTTCGGATCTTACAAGGTTGACTCTTTAAGGACAATAAATGCTTGCACGGCCAGAATTATACTCCACCCATATACATCCTCACTGTAACATATGTAACAACCAGCACTCGAGTGTACCGAATGTTTCATAAAAAAGTAAGCCAATTAAGCCACCAAATTTCATATCTTTATGACTTCATCAAATATTGACCGATTATTAAATTTTTTACTGGCACACTGAACAGTAAATTTGCAATAAAGCGGTCGATAAAGACCCCACCACTCCTCAATCGTTTCGCTGCGCTACACCGTGAACATTAGTGTTCAAAAACTGACATCAATATCACCACAAGTTCGCGTAGCGACGAAGTGTGATGGCATCTTTAATGATCACTTTACTGTTGCATATTCACTGTTGAGTGCATGTGCCGATGAAAGAATTTTAAAAATCCGTCAACTTTTAATGAAATTGTGACAAAACCTACTGTTTTGCGCTATTAGTACACTGCCAGCAAGGTTATGTTTTTGCTTCAGTTTGTTTTGTTTGTTCATTGGTTGGTTGGTGCCTTTTCGATGGATGGATGGATGGATGGATGGGTATATGTATTGTACGATGAGCTAAGGAGTTCTCACTATCGGCTAAACCACTTTCCATTTCCGTAGACTAATAACCGTTGGTGTTAAATGACTAGATATTTTTGATACACAATATTTGTTGGTTGTTGGGCTGGTTTATCTATTTGAGAACATAATTACTCAACATGTTACGGCTGCAATTTGAAGAAGGCGATGAGCCTTGGGAGAAGAAAAATTCCATTAGATTTTTGGGCGATTCGGATCCGGATACGGCGCCCCGAATATTTTTTTTCGCCTTGTGTGGCATCGCCAAATAAGATTCACGCTTGCGTAATTCTCATGTGTAATCTCGAAATGGCGCCAGCACTCACTTACATTAAACGATGCGCAGAGACCAGCGTGATGCCGTCCATTAAGCAGTAAAGGCATCGCCATAGCTTTGGCATAGTTTGCAGACATTAGGTGCTTTCGGATCTATAATATTATTTTAAGTCTTCCGCTTTGACATCACTCTCTACCTGTAGGTCTTCTGAGCTTCTTTCGTCGACCGTTGTTTTCTGTCCGATCATGAAGAATCTGTGCTATTAACTCTTCTTCGTTTTTACCGCGCGATGCACATAGTGCAAAGTGCGGTATTGCTGTCGTAAGTCGTCTGTCCGTCTGTCTGTTCGTCTTCTTCGTTTTCTTGTTTTTCTTAGCGTACATTTCTTAACCAGGACAAAATGTCTAAAGTAATCTAACAGTATTTGTGCGTCCTTTTCGTTGAGAAAAAAGCGTTAAGATTGATGACTAAAACGTATACTGTAACTCGCTGAACCGTTGCTAACAACTGGAAGCGAGAGAAAATTACTGTACATCGTACGAAATTCTTTATTGAGGTTACAAATCTACGACTTACTTACTTACTTACATGACATAGGTTACATATTTTCTACTTTAAGCTTGGTTTAGTTTGCGGCACGTGGTAATGGTGAAATGATTTCAGTGATGACGATGATGATAAGGACCGTATCATTACGGATATCATCTTGCAGAATACAATGAATTCACGGGCACAATATACATTGTGCCCGTGAATTCATTGTATTCTGC
>Ga0209679_1000952_pt1 | contig 11525 bp, 7 predicted proteins | sample WorMetHEROISLAND_4_FD_187408 | JGI IMG/M metagenome (GOLD analysis project Ga0209679, IMG submission 187408) | Marine gutless worms symbiont microbial communities from Max Planck institute for Marine Microbiology, Germany - Olavius sp. 2 HERON... ...
TTTGTTGTGATAACCTATGGAAAAGTAAGTTTATGGCTCTGGAAAAGCCTGGAAAACTCAGGAAATTTTTTTCTCCTACTTTGTGGCCACCCTGTATTAGATTAGAAGGAACTTTATAATCTTGAACATTTGTTTATATTGTTTGCGTGCGTTGTTTGTTTCTTATGCTTATCAGTTAGTTACCTCGGCCAAAGGAGGCATTGTTTTCGCATGTGTGGTTCATTTGTCTGTGAGCTAGCTTACTCAAAAAGTACAAGTCTGATTTTTCTGAACTTTAGCACAGATGTTTGAAATCACAGAAACGAGAAACGATTAACCGCCATATTTGAAATTTTCAGATCATAATTGCTTCGCTGCAATTTGAGATACCGTCACCAAATTTGGTCATTAGGATGTTTTTTTGTTGTTACGTTTCTTACATGTTGATGACGTTTTCTTACATGCTTACCATTGTGATATGATCACGCAAAACGTAGTCAGACAAATTAATTTTTTATCCATCCTTCGCATACACTGAGGCACTACATAAGTCTGGTCTAGATCGTTTGGACTGTCATCGTGATTTGATCGTACAAAGCATGTTCAGACAAATTAAAAGATCCAAAGCACCCACTTGCGTTACTTATTACCTCCTGTTAAAGTGTCCCAAACTCAAATGTTTTTGCGGCCTACACATCCATATCAGCTTCCAGTTGCTGAAACTACTAGTTATGGACGAGGTTTGTCTGTACTGCGTTTCCAAGTAGTTTTAGTAATCTGAGTAAGTAATAGTTCACATGTTTGTGTTTGTTATTGAGTAGCTGGCTGTCACTGATGACTGTTGTATTTATTGCATCGTATCATTTCAAACACTGATGGTTACATTTCAATAAATATCTTGTCGTATCTTATCTTACCTGTTGTGGTGTATTTTAGTACTATCGGTTCAGTGTGGGTGGTATGACTGATGTGGCAGAGATCAAAGGTCACAGGTCAGCTGTTATTGTGTCATTATTGAACTATTTGCTTGGTCTTGTTAACATTATTATTGATTATTATTATTGATTATTAACTGAACATTTATATGGCGCACTATCACTGAACAACATCTCTAATGCGCTCCATGCGCTGTGTCAGTACGTGGCAAACAGAAAACATTAACACTTAGAGTCCAGGGTAAGCGATTCGTCTTTCAGATATGTAGGAAGACTGTTCCATGCAGACGGACCAACGCCAGAGAATGCTTTTCTGCCAGCAGTCGTCATTCTGTAGCGTGGAACGTCAAGTTGTTCACTGTCAACTGAACCGTGGACTAATGATGTTGCTTCTAGTCATAGTTATGCCTCAAACTTCATCTTATTTCAACGCCATACATACATGTGCCGTAGGCTGGATCAGAGATGTTTCTTGACTTGCTGTTGTGTGCAGTAACTTAAACGCAATGTTGTTTTGTTTGCTTCACTAATCGTTGGGTTTCTGCTTTGTTCTTTATTGTGTTGTTGTTTACTAAATTAATGTCACCAATGAGACGGTACTTGTCGAATGATGAAAGAAAAGTCTTATTACTCTGTGCGTAACCAATGCATGCAGGAGGACGTACGTTGGTGCCATGCCAGGGAAGGTGATACAGTGCTTGAAGAAGACGAAGACGGAGAATCCACTCATTTTGATTGACGAGGTGATTCTTGGCCGATTGTTGGTCTTGTGTTCTACGATAGAACGTTTGAATACGAAGTTTTGAATCTGATCCGATGTGTTGATGCCTTGGGCTACAGTTTTTGTCAGTGTGAAATTACTTGGTATTGCTAAAATGCTGTTGTTCTTTTTCCAGGAATAACTCGAGATTCTCGGGATAACTTGAGTTTCAAAAACGGGGCATTAGTGGTAGTTTTTCTGTGAGAAGTGGCTGTATCTAGTGTTGTCAGTATTACTGTCTAACAGGTTGACAAGATGGGTCGTGGGTATCAGGGTGACCCTGCATCGGCACTGCTGGAGTTGCTCGACCCAGAACAGAATGCCAACTTCCTCGACCATTATCTCGACGTCACTGTTGACTTATCGAAGGTTCGCGACCTGTGTATCCATCTGCAGTTTTATTCACAAGTTTACCAAAATGATGTAATTTTTTTTTGCTGCACAAGAAAGTCCCACCTTATTACGAAAAAAGAGGATGAAATTGTGAGTACTTGTTACGTCACTGCTTACATGAGTCAGTCTCGTGAACAAAACTGTTTTACAGTCTTGAAGGTGGCAACTGATTATCATGATCCATTGGTCTGCAGTGCATTATGCAGCCATCCATTGCCTGCACTAACGAACATTTAGATCCGCGATGTAGCTAAAGACATACCACCATTCCAGTTAGCCACACTATGCCTTCCTTGTTTCCCGTCCTGGCTATACGGGTAGGTCAGCATCTCAATGAAGGTTGCTTGCAAAGGACCCAAGCGAGGATCGAACTGCGACTTTTTAGCATGAGTCTAGCACTCCACCACTCAAGATCTTGAGTGCGGGATGTTGAAATGCATTTTTCAGCATTGTGCATTATTTATTACATTTTCAGGTTTATCAGTGTGTTGCTTTGTTGATTTAATGTTTGGACCCAGAAGGCGGGTCCCAAAAAGTCACTCTAGTTGTTGTTGTTATCAGTTCTCTAAGGGTCCAAAAATCCCTAAGGCTTTCTAAATATGCAGCAGAGCGCAACCTAACTTTGCATACACATTCATGCTGACATTGCCCGCAGATCTACCATCTCAGATTTTTCACTTATTTTCTAATTAATGAGTAATTAGCTAGTTAATTAGCATAGACTGCGGGAGTGCACGCAACAGCCAGCCAAAGCATGGCCGCTGGTCAGCTCAGCGTGCATACAATGGCCAGCTGTTACAGCTGTTGTGTGCATTCCCTTCCGGGTCCATAGTACCTTTCGTACTTGTTTGAGCTCTTACATTGCATTTCAGAAATATTTGCCGGAATGGACTGTGGATATGATAGATGTCAGTAGTGAATAAAGCCTGTAAAGGCCTGTGTCTCAGCTGTTATAGCGGTCTGTAATTGACAGCCATTCATGTATTTGTACTGACAGGTGTTGTTCATATGTACTGCTAATATTACCGAGACCATTCCAGAGCCACTGCGAGATCGCATGGAAATGATTGACGTTTCTGGATATGTTGCTGAGGAAAAGATTGCTATTGCCGAGGTGGCTGTGTTTGCATGTAGTCCTGTTTTGCTGACAGAATCTGACTCTGTTTTCTCCAGCTCCTGTTTGCTATCATCTGGCTGTGTTCATAAATACAGAATTTATATACTACAGCTTCGTGTCTGAGAAATCTTAAAAAGGCATTTTGCCTAGAATAATTACAGGCATTCACTAACCAGTGTTTTCAGTTTTAAAAAAATGAAAATAGCGTGGATGTGACGGATGGAATTTAGAAGCAGTTTGCAGTTTCTGGACCCAGAAGGCGTGTCCCAAAACGCTACTGTAGTTGTTCTTGATGTTATCAGTTCTCTAAAAATCCCTAAGGCTTTCTTAATATGCAGTGCAGTGCAACAAAACTTTGCGTACACATTTGTGCTTATATTCCCTACAGATCTACAGTCTCAGATTTTTAAATTAATTTCTAATTAGTGAGTAACTATTAAAGTTCGTTTCATGTTATTGATTTAAAACTTGACATTGAAACTTCACTAGTATACTGCCGGCGTAGTGCTTGTATCGCAGCGTCCAGTGCAGCGGCCTCCTGCAGCACGATGTGCAGTGGAGTGTAGTGATGAATATTTATGCACAGGCAGGAGGCAGAGATAGGCATATACTATAGTAAGTAAGCAAGCATGCTCCTTTCGGGTCCATAGTACCTTTCGTACTTGTTTCTTGCAATGTTTCGATATTCAGTCGTATTCTTTGAACACTGTGCCTTTGTTTATTTCATTGTCATGTTAACCGTTTAACCCTGTAGGTTTCATTGTATTTCGTAATTAACCTGTTATTCTAAGCATAGATTTCATAGAGATGATACCTTTTCATTTTTTGGCTGTAACGGAACAGTGGCATATTGGTCTGTTCGTTCATACTTTTGAGTAATTTGAGTGTTGATTCATTCCAGCATTATTATTTGAATTTGTTAGTTGACTGTGCAGTTACTGTGGTCGTTCCAGAGGTACCTGATACCACAGGCACAGACTGGTACTGGAATCAAGGCAGAGCAGATCGACTTGAACAGAGATGTCCTGACGGCATTAATCCGCTCGTACTGTCGTGAAAGTGGTGTTCGAAATCTACAGAAACACATCGAGAAGGTGGAAAATACCAGTGCTTCCCAACAACCAGCTTCAAAACCACTTTTGATTTTTTTTCTTAAATTTATGATCAAGATATTTCAGTTCTGCAAAGCTTTTACATTACGACTGTGGCTCATTGCTGGCACGTCAGTTTATTGTTATTGTCTGCTAGAATCATGGCTGGTGCATTAGCTGCAAGCTGTTGCATGTGTGATGAGCCTTTTCAGTGGGAGAAGGGAAATTTCAACCCCCAGGTCTCCAAAATAATTATTATTGGTCAAATGATTCGTTGCTGATGATTGTTACTGTATCTTAATTTTAAGAAGTCTTACTGGACTGCAGTTACGTCTGAAGTGATGTCACAATGATTGCAACGTAGATTTACTGTTAGTAAGTAAGACCTTTAATGTTGTCCAGTGGATCAGACATGTCCACGTGTAACATGCGACTTCTGGAGTACTGAGGCGATGTCGGCCTGATGACCTTTCTGGCTGTACAACGATATATGTGTGACAGCAGAAACTTAGGTCCATGATGTGCAAGTGTATAGCCATGATAACTACAGCTGCTAGTTGACCACCGGTAAATATCCAGTAAGTAAACATGTTTGCAGATATTTCGTAAAGCGGCATATAAGTTGGTGAAACGCGAGGCCGACACTATCAATATCACCAGCGACAACCTCGCTGATTTCGTTGGCAAGCCGATATTTACAACGGATCGACTGTACAGTGATACTCCGCCTGGTGTAGTGATGGGACTTGCATGGACTGCGATGGGTAAGCATTTCGATTTTCGTTATTTTTATTCAAATAGCAACACTTCTAACGTATTTTAGCTCTGTGAGTATGCTAAGCTTTGTGCTGCATTTTTTAGCAATATTTGTAGCCCTTTGCTTCTGCTGTTCTTAGTTTTGACATGCCAGGTTCTGTATAATGTGTATGTGTGTGCGTATGTATGTATATGTTATAGAATAACATGCACACTATTTTAACAGCTATTTTCAAGGTAAGCTTGGGTTACCTTGGGTTGGGTTGCTGGGTTTTCAGTCTCATTGACCTTTGCACTGAGCAGTGTGTTGTAGAGTGAAACCAAAGAAAGCTAAGTAAATCTATTCTGTAACTTGGTTTATTTGATCGTGACCAAATATAAAACACATGCAACTGCTGGTTTTAACAACAGTGACAGTTTTTTTGCTGTTGGACTGTAATTTGTCACACTTTGCAGGAGGTTCAACTCTCTACATTGAGTCGAGTCTGACGCGGCCGCTAGAGCGATCGTCCGATGCTAAGGACTCGACGTCTGGCGGACATCTTCATGTGACTGGTCATCTTGGGGACGTGATGAAAGAGAGTGCCCAGATTGCGCACACGGTCGCAAAGACTTACCTCACTCAAGTCGATGCTGATAATGATTTTCTGCAGAAAGCTCACCTTCACGTTCATGTTCCGGAGGTCAGTCGGTCTAAGCAACATTTAGCCATGAACTAGACTGATAATGCATCATTGAGGCATTGTATCAGTCGTCTTTGTTTCGACCCTTAATGCCATTGTTTTATGATCGTATGTTTTAGTTTTGTATTTCTGTATCTAATCATTAGCCCTGTGTGTGTCTGTATGTCATTTTGTCTGTTTTATTTTGTGCTTTTTCTGCCGATATTTGGCGAAATAAAGATATACATGTATATTAACAGTCCCACACTTCTGCCATTCTGCCACTTGAGTTTTAACGTTGAAACTCTTATGTGTAACAGCGTACTTATATACTGCATGAAACTTAGCGGATGGCAGGGCGGTAGTCGGAGGACTACGGCGGTATATGGTGTTAAACATAAACAACTTTTCTCAAATCTTGAGTAGCGTATGCCCACTGTTATTTTACAAATAACAGTAAATTGTGAATTCAGGATATACCTATTATGTAAAAAATGCGTCAGTGATAGGGACACAAGAAATATGTTGTCCAAAATGTCATTTTTCGTCCATCCAAAATCACCAGTTTCGTCCAAAATTACGTCCAAATTTCTAATTTTCGTCCAAATTTAGTCCAGCTATTAAAAGGTATTTAATTTGCAAACGGACAAGTATGTACTGATTTCCACGTCTGTATAAAGAAATACAGCATTTCTATATTACAGTAGACTTGTTTCATTGAAAAGTTATAGAGTGCAGGTACATAATTAATAATTATTTATGGTCTTTTATGCTGTTTAAATACTGATAAGCCCCGAATGATTGACGTCATGATGTGGTTCCAGCAGTTTGATGTATTCGCTTGTTTTGTGACCGAAAATTAATCCATTCGCATCCCAATAATTCTAGGCATCCGTTCTTTCAACCCAACTGTAAAAGCATTATGGTAATGCCAATGAATGTGAAAGAATCTGACAATTTTTTTCGGCAAATACGCCGATCCGTTGGCCATTTTTCGTCCAAATTTCGTCCAAAATTGTGAATTTCGTTTTTTCGTCCAAAATGCTAAATTTCGCGATTTCGTCCATTTTCGTCCAAAACGAATTTCTTATGTCCCTAGTCAGTGATTATTTTAAAAAATGATATAGTATTGCTCTTTTGCTTTCCATGATGGATGTATACCTAAGGAAATGTTTCTGACTACACCGCTGGTGGATGGTCCATAAAAAACTAAGCCATCAAATTTTAACTTCTTTAATAATGTCATCAAATCAGTAAAGATCTACCACGCCTCAAATGCATTGCCCCGCTTATGAGTTTATGTATTAGTGTAATTATTAATGTAATTCTTTCATTATTACTAGTATTAATGTAACGATAGTACTGTAAAACATTATATTTTCGCTGCATCTTAATTTCGCGATTTTGGAATGTAGAAATTTCGCTGCATTTTAATTTGGCATTTTCCCACAGTGTTCTACTAGAATTTACCAGGCCTTATGATTGGCAAACTGAATTTTCGCGGTTGTTTAATTTCACGATTTTATCCTACTCACGATTTTATCCTGCTCACAAAATTCGCGAAAATTTGATGCACGTAAAAATGTTCTACAATGTTTCACAAGGTAGAGCAGTGACGTGTTTGAGGTGTGGTGGGCTCTTTAGTGATATGATCGCTATATTGCAAATTTTCTGCTGAGTGTACCAGTGACATAATTTTGAAAATGGTCAATATTTGATGAAATTATTACAAAAACTGAGTAGCTTACATTTTTGGACCACCTGTCTATTTTACAATGGGTTACCGGTACTGAATGCAGTCATTTTTGTAAAGTTAAACAAATGTGTGACCATAGAGATGGAAGTGTAGAAAGTTTCACGATGCAGTTTTATTCTGCACATTTTGTGATTTTCTCTTGTTCAAAGTCTGTGAAGTCTTGGGTATCGTATAAAATATGAGACATAAAGTTAATTTGCAGTTGGGTGTAATGTGCCGGTTTGAGCTGTGCAAGAATTTTTAACAAGAAGTGTGACAGTTTATACGAATGAAGTGACAGTGTGGGCAGCACAGTTGAAAGCAGAAATGTGAAGAACAGTTCTTGTACAAGAAATGGCCAAGATACTCGAAAGGCCTTAAAAAATCTTGTTTCCAGAAACCTGACCGACCCTAGTTTTACCCCGACCCTAAAAATTTTATGGACTGTATTGGAGGCTGAAATTTTTCGGGTTCAATTTCCATCGCGCCATCATGTCCGGATCATCTTTCCACTAAAATCACTAAAATAACAAAACATGTCAAAAGTCAAACGAAAATAGAAGGCAACAAAGAGAAGAATGTGTGAGTGTACTATTTGTTAGCGTAATTTAGCACCATTGTCAAAATAACCTATTTTTTGGCCATGTTTCTGGAAACAACAAATTTTTTTAGGCCTAATTGCGGAGTCTGGTGCACATCTTCGTTGTTGCCATTACTAGATTCACAGTAATACTGTATCAAAGTTGACGTGATCAGCTAACTTGGTTTTAATAATGTAGGGTGCGACGCCGAAGGATGGTCCAAGTGCTGGCTGTACCATAGTAACCGCATTGTTGTCGTTGGCGATGGGCGTGCCGGTGAGACAGAACCTTGCCATGACTGGTGAAGTCTCTCTTACTGGCAAAGTTCTGCCAGTCGGCGGCATCAAGGAAAAGATAATTGCTGTAAGGCTTGCATTCTGTCAAACACGCAGGGTGCGTACAAGTCCTGGAAGTCATGGAAAATAAACCAAATGGTTGTCGCATTTCTGACCCGTGTACGTTTTCTGAAATTTTTCAGTTCTGAACTCCAAACTTTTCTGTTTTGACTCAACATTTTGGTTGGACTCCACGCTTAAATTAAACTTAGTTTATGTACACAAGGTAATTGATTTAGTACATCTATATGAATATTTGACTTGTTCGATATCCACTCGATTAAACAGTCCTGGAAAGACATGGAAAACGGACATAAATGGTCTAGGAAAGTTCTGGAGAACGCACATAAAAAGGTCCTGGAAAGTCACGGAAAACCACTTTAGTGTTCTGTACGCACCCTGAACACATTGCATTTGTTGATTAACTAACGTGTTATTTCAGTAATTTGTTTCTGGCTGATTGTGTCATGTACACTTTTGGTGAATGTTGCAGTAGTATTCGTTACAGGCTGGATGATGCCCTTCCTGTCACTGAACTAGTGGCATCAAAGCACCGATGTAATATTACAGTTTACTTTTCAGGACTGGCCTAAACTATAGTAACTCTTACAAAAATGGTACAAGATGCCAGAAGCGGTGCAGAAAATCCAGACAGCAAGAAACTTGGACATCATTCTTTAGCTGCCTGCCATAAGCAGATAGCAGTTGTTTGTAAAACTGGACTGTCTCTGTTGAGAATGACAGTCTGGCGTTGAGGTCAATCTTAGGCTGTGAATAGCACCATTGTCTGTAACTGCTGGTCATTTTTTCTGGCCTAGACATGGTCCCTGGAACCAGCTGCTAAGATTAATGGCTGGCTTGCTACGTTAGCGGCTGGCTTAGCGGTTTAAACCGCTAAACCACTAAGCTAATGGTTGGACCGCTAATGGTTAGCAGTCGGTCTTGGTGGTTTATTAACGACTTGAGTGTTGTGAAGCTGGAATACAAAGTGTGAAATTGTATCATGTGTACTGTGAAGTGTGTATGATTAATAAATAACAAGTTATACGGTAAGTAAAATGAATGCACCGGACCGCCACTTTATGAAATGTTTTTTGCAATTGTCTAGAGTTTACCTCAACGTCTTTATTGTAGACTGTGTGTAGTTTATTATAACAGATGTTATGCTTACTAGCACGTAATAGGCCTATGTTGATTATTGATGGACGCCGCTAATACTGCAATCTTATCGGCGGCGGCAGTTTGTAAAATTAGCAGTTTCGCGCCGGTACATTAGCGGTCTTAGCGGTTTCGCACACTAATAGATGGTGGTGGCAGCGCATAGTGGCGGTTCCGGGGACTACCCAGACCTTGTCTTCTGTTGTTCCTTGCTGTTGGGAATCTGTAGCCTTGACTGTTGTTAACTGTTGCCGTAATTGCTGTGTAATTGTGTTTTTGACTTGATGCATCAAATGAACTGTGGGGGGCTGTTATGCAGGCGAAGAGAGTTGGTGTTACAACGATCATTCTGCCGGCGGAGAACCGCAAAGATTACTCCGACTTGCCGTCGTTCATCACCGAAGGCCTTGACATTCACTTTGCACAGCACTACAGTGATGTGTACGAGATTGCGTTGACTGCTAACGGAGACAGGAACCAGCTTCAGGACAGGGTTTAGAGAGATGTTCTAGGTTGTAAGAGTTGGGCAAGTGTAACAACCAAATCGTTTGTCATTAGCAAAATGAATGCAGTGAACTATGTCCATTGGCGGTTGTCAGTTTGTATTTTAGCCGCGTTCTAAGCACAAGGTCTCAAGACTTTCTGTGTCACAGTATTTGGCCAGTACTTTGTTAGGTGTTAAATGGTTAACGTTTTCTGTCATTTGTGTGCTTTTGTCTTCAGAAAATGCATTCTTTTGACATGTGGAGTGGACATACACTGTAAACTGTTTTGTATTTAACATACTTGTATGTTCTGCTCAACAGATGCTTGTTGGTGGAGCATGTTGCACACGTAGCACGTACGGTGCAGCTTACTTAACTATGCGGTTGTGTCAAAGAGTCGGTATGTCGTATGCTTTGCACACGCATTTCAGTTGTTAACAACTAAATTACCCGGGATGTGGCCTCGGTCTTCACGCCTCGCAGTAGTGCCTCGGCTCGGTCTCGCCTCGGTTGAAATCTCAAATGCCTCAGTCTCGCCTCGGCCTCAAGACTGAACGTCTTGGTCTTGGCCTCGGGCTTCAAGGTCTCGGTCTCGCCTTGGTCTCGACTAGAAGGGTCTCGTTCACATCCCTGGCATTTTATAGCATTACTTATATGAAATTATGCTTGAATATGCTTCAGTTCAGCCTCAGTTCTACGCTTCCCCCACTTCTTTTAGGACTACATCAGTCCTCGGAATGATGTGGATGTGGGATGTGGCCTCGGTCTTGATTCCTCGCTCTCGAGGCTGTCTCGAGGCAATACCGTGCCTCGGCTCAGTCTCACCTTGGCCTCGTCTTGGTCTCGAGCTCTGAAGGCCTTGGTCTTGGTCTGGCCTCGGCTTGAATTGTCAACACCTCGGTCTCGGGCTTCGTCTCGATCGCGTCTTGGTCTCGACTAAAAAGACCTCGTGCACATCCCTGTAAATTACCAATTATCTATAAAACTCGTCATACATTCCCACACTGCTTCCGATGACCACTGTGTGCATATGGTCGCAGAGCTGTGTAAGATAACTGGACCACAACGTGAATAAACTTCATTAATACGATGTGAATTTCTGCCATACTTTCACTTCGTCCATGATGACCAGTTTTAACTGGCAGAATTAAAGTATTCTAAGCCAGAGTTCTGACCAGGATTTCTGTGACTGCATGCGGGAATTAACAGATGAATTTTAGTCTTTTTTATCCCAATATCTGTGTCCATCTAAAAGTGCCAATTCAATAGTACAGCTCAAGATGACCTAACTGAAGAATGTAGCTGTTTGGAGATATGCATTAAACAGAATGGTGCTGATCACTGCAGTGTTAACACATAAAGCTCTACTGTGACACGTGCAGCACATACAAAACTGTGAAACAAATGGCACTGAATTGTTAGTAGGCGCCGGCAGAGGCTATATGTTTTCGGGTCGTCCGTCCGTGCGTTCGTGCGTGCGTCCGTCCGTGATTCACGTGGTAGTTTTATGTTTCCGCGATATCTCCAGTATCTGTTGA
>Ga0209679_1000953_pt1 | contig 11524 bp, 9 predicted proteins | sample WorMetHEROISLAND_4_FD_187408 | JGI IMG/M metagenome (GOLD analysis project Ga0209679, IMG submission 187408) | Marine gutless worms symbiont microbial communities from Max Planck institute for Marine Microbiology, Germany - Olavius sp. 2 HERON... ...
ACCTTTTGACCCCAAAACCTAATCAGTTCATCTCTGTCCCGAGATGCACCAGTGACAAAAGTTTGGCGAAAATCCGTCAACAGATACTGGAGATATCGCGGAAACATAAAACTATCACGCGAATCACGGACGCACGGACGGACACACGCACGGACGGCGGCACGGACGGACGACCCGAAAACACATAGCCTCCGCCGGCGCCTACCCGCGGCGGAGGCTTAACAATTAGAAACACTCATCACACTCATCGACATCAAATTGTAGTAAAAGAATTCTAACAAAAACAGATTTATACACATTAACTAATACGTTAAACTCTACAAAAGGTATTAACTAAATCTCTAAATCTCTAATAAAATTTTGTACTAACAGCTGAATAAGGCAGTAAGAAGATAGACAGAAGGTACAGATGTCCTAGACGCAACACACTAGTGAACTAGACCAGAGGGTTGCACTGGTACAGGAGTAGCAAGCTCAACTACAATGCTACGATGACAGCACCATAAACACAGGGTGACCAAACTCCAGGCATTGTGAAGTTCCCTGACATTTCCCCGACTCTTTGCAACACTCTTCCACATGTTGCACTTGCCCACGTCATGCATGCTAACCATATAATAACGAAATATAACGGTAATAACACAACGCACTGCAAAAATACACCAACTACTACTGTGTCACTATTATGCTACTAAACATAGCTGCTGCCCCAAATGTGAAGTCAACAATGAACAGTTTTCTCTGACAAGATTTGTTCCCTGACAATTCCCTGACAACTATCAAATTCCCCGACATTTCCAGTTTTACGGGTTTTCCAGACAAGTGATCACCCTGCAGCATGATAAACACTGCCCCACTTATTGTTATTCATTGCTGTTGTTGTTGTTGCTGTTACTACCGGGTGGTGGATGATGTGAGGGTCTTGCAGAGGGCTCAGCAGCAGCTGCAATGGCAGGTCGGTATTCATGCCACGGCTTGTCAGCATGTCGTCCAGGCACGGGTCGGCCAAACTCGTCGCGTGGTTGGTTCGCATAGTCACGCTGTCGGTCTGCATGTCGATGCTGTGCTGCTTCTCCCACCCACCTGCAACACAGTGATGCCATGATACCTTGCATGCATTCAATAGTGTTACATTTCTGCTAAGCTGAGCTAAACGTAGCCACACAGATGTCAAGTGAATGCTCTCTCTCAGTCACTCACTCACTCATGGCTGTGCTTGACCAGACGAGGGTCACTGCTCACAGAACTCCTTCTCCATCAATCTCAAATGTTTTCTGAGAGAGACCTCTGGGAGACCTGGCTTAACTTGTTCCGGCTGTCAATGAAGACAAGAACTGTTTTAGATCGCGACCAACGTAATTACTCCTCGGTCCTCGCACATTATTTTCTCCTATATTCCTAACCTAGAACCAAACGCGAAGTGGATCAGATGACCCGTTGCAGAGATATGGCCATTTGAAAGTTTCCAAGACGCGAGGTCGGTCGTCAATCGGTTGGTCGGTCAGTTGGTCGTTAACATACACATACACTGAGTCATATACTTCTCTTTGCTATGTTAGGAACGTAGCGTGTGAGGACTAAAAATTAAATTAACCAATTACACAAAACCTGAGAAGAGTAATAATGAAACTGATAGGTAAGTTACAATCTAATGCACCCATTTTATAAGTAACTAACAGCCTATTACATACCGGCCGTCACTGTCGGCTCGTGGTGGTGATGGCCTTACTGGCTGTCCATTAAGGTTGGATGGCTGGACAGGTCGTCGGTGGTTTGCGGCAGGTTCACGAAGTTCACGTGGCTGATGAGCAGGACCGGCATGATCAGCACGCCGCTGAAAGCCATCCCCTGGTTGGCGCACATCACCGCGGTGACGTGCTCCCCGATCATCACGCCCATGTAGCTGCCGATCATCGCCATGTCGACGGTCATCATGTGGCCTCACAACATGATCTTCCACCTGTCTGGGTCGGTTGCCTCGAGGTCCGCCGTGGTTGTAGTCTTGTCGTGCAGGCTCATTGGGCGGTGGCGCCACTCGTCTCGATGACAGAGGATTGGGCGTGCGGCGTCCTTCGCCTTCCTGGATCTGCTGGAAGTTGCGACGTAACGTTGACTCGCCGGGAATCTGAATAACGGAGCTGCATAAAACCACACAAAGCTTATAGTATAAATCCACAAAAACTGGATACCGGTACAGCATCCTGAGCCACAAGCACAGGATTATTTGCATACTTACTGCACCGTACCTGGGTTTAAATTCTCGTCTTTGCACAAAGCCGTACAGCAAATGCAATTCTCAACTTCACCAGTAATAGTCTAGGCCTGCTTTATTTGACTGCGGGGTAAGCTGGCTACAGACAGCAGTATGAAGTGCACATGGGTGGGATGAGGCAACAGCCGCAGAAAAAATCTAGTGGGGGTGTGTACTGTGTGCCACTGCCAGCTCACTAAACACGGCAATGACTGAATGACTGGCTCACTCAATATAATACAGATTATTCCATATGGTTTGGTCACCTACCTGATACGTCACAACCACATCACAGAAAATATCTAGATAAAAACATTACATAAATTATAATATAAAACTAAAAATACAGTTATTTAGACGTTACTAATTCACCATCACCATCTTGGTTCATCTCATCCTTCAGTGCCTTGATGCTGTTGGTTGGGTGACAGGAAGGGCATCTGGCCTTTTAAGTTCTGCCACAAAAATTTCCAAAAGCTTACTTCTGGGTACAGGCCTAACCTGCAGTAACCTTAACCTGGAGTAATTCTGGAAAACAGGCAGTTAAACACAACCGTGTATTACCTTGGTTCACCATCTCCAATTTGATCATCATCATCGCTACCGACTCCAAATTCATAATCAGTTTCATGATCATCGGCTGTAACAAAGCATAACTCCGAAGTCAGATAATGCAAACTACAATACATTTTCTCTACTTCACAGAGTTACATGCCAATATTAAGTCACCAGCCTCACCTTCTGTGCACCACTGGACGTCACAGAGGGCGAATGGCCCTTTACTGTTATTGTTATCATTATGTTTGCTGTTGTTGTTATTATTATTACTGAACGCGTTCAAAGAAAATTCACAAAGCGCCTCCACGGACTCAGAAACTATACTTGTGCTGATCGGATAAATCCGTTAGGATTGCATAGTCTCGAGCGTCGATGTGTGCATACAGACAATTTGGTGCTACAAAATTGTTTTTGGGCTAGTTGACCTAAATTGTGATGAATTTTTTCAGTTTTGTGTCTCACAGCCTAGTGGACACCCATACAAATTATACAAGAGTTATAATTGTACTATCACTCGTATGTCATTTTTTAGCCAGCATGTTGTCAGTATCTGGAACATTGACTTTCGTTCACTTTCCACATTTAAGAGGACTATTAGCACTGTAAACATTGATGACATTCTTAATGGTTTATAGTCCTGTTCCGGACATTAGATTGCTTTTATCAACTGTTTTTATTCTGCTTTACGGCAGTTGTGTTATTATAACCTTTCTGTCCTCAGACCACGTTTTATGTAACTAATGGATACAGTAGTTACAGACGTTTAATGAATGCTTCTGTCAACCTAGTTTTCAGAATAAAAAGTTGCGCATGTGTTGTGTGTGTGCGTGTGCATGTCAAGTTGCTACTTGCTACATCAGCCCAGTATTACAATACACATACTTATTCAACGTGTAAATGAAGTCAAGCAGCTAGTATCATCAACTACTTGTGACATTCTGATCACAGTTAATTGTTGATTTGGCTGTGCCAACCCTGCCACAGGTTCTCGGTTGGCACAGACGGTACAGAAAAGTAGGCCTGTTAAAGAAAAAGTGAAGTAGTGGCAGTAGCCGAGTAACTTCAGAAAAGCAGATCGGTTAAACTAAACCAGAAACTATGTTAGTTTTTTATTCTTTATTTTCCGTTGTTCTCCTAAGCTAAACAGAGCTAAGCAGAATCAGCAAAGACATAAAACTCAGCAACAACGTACGGCGTCGGCTGCGTCGATGTCGGTCGATATGCTCTTTGAGCTGGATGCGGACCTGCCGCTCAGTCGGCTGATCTTTAATGAACGGATGTTTCAGCAGCTGCTCTGTGCTCGGCCTCATCGTGTAGTCCTTGATCAGACAGACTTCGATGAAGTTGTGAAACTTCTTTGGCCTTGCACGACACAACGTAACAACCATTCACTTCTCAGCTGACTGCATAAAAAAATAACGTGCAAACTGCACAACCACAAATGAACACGCAATAAGTGACTCGAAGCTAAACAGTAATAAGAATTACGAAAATAAGCCTAGTAACACCAGTTTTATTGTGACGCTATTGTAATTACCTCGGCCGAAGGAAAGAGGATATGTTTTCACCTCTTGTCTGTCTGCTAGAACTCCAAAAGTGATGAACAGATTTTCATGAAATTTTCTGGAGCGGTGGAGCATGGCCCAAGTATCAATCAATTAGAATTTGTCAGCGATTTGGATCATGATTTGGATCCAGGAATTTTTAAAGGATATTTATTTGCCGAGTGGCAGCATGAGATCCACGCTGTTCCTTACATCTCATTTTACGTGCACCACCGACATAAGCGACATACTGTACTAAACTTACTGAATGTGTCGAAAAATATCAGAAAAGCAGAACACAAACGTATTCACCTAGCTGAGGTAATGCAACATACACATACAGACGTCACTAACCATTTCTTTGACTTGAGTCGAGGTGGCGGATTGCGAGGGATGAGAAACAGCGCCCTCATTGGATGCATATCACACAGCGCTACAACACAAAACTGTTATTAAACACAGTTATGCAAGAAACCATATTATTTATATGATAGCAGTGGTAAACATAGGCTGGTCTTACGGGCTTAATACCAGCTCATCTACTGCAGACACAGTCTCTTTAGCGGATGTGCACTTGGTCTGCTATTGCTGAGATTTTGGTCAATGCACTTTTTGAAAACTAACATTTCACAACTTTGAGGCATGGTAGGATCTGTAACAATCACTTTATTGCAAATTTCTCGCTAAGTACAGCACGAAAAGAAGTATGAAATTAGTCAATATTTGGCGAAGACATGGCAAGAGTTTGGTGTCTTGTTTTTTCGTGACTCACATGTACTACCGCTATCATTTTTCTCCCAGCCTATTTGCCACGACATCCACAAGGCAAGTTATCAGTTATATTGGCATGGATGGGCGCAATTGGCAACTACAGATCGGTAAGCCAGCGTGATTAAAACAACTAATTGACAAGTGATTAAAATACTCAATCGCTTGACAGTGTAATATGTTGCAAATATGCATAACCCAGCAAGCAAAATGAAAAATTGCGGGGAAACAGCAGAAACCAACATTATTCCACAAAATTACAACATTTTGTACATGACCATACACTACAACTAGATGTAATATCAGAAAAGCACGTACGAGGTTTGCCTTCTGACATTTCAATCGCTGTGATTCCAAGTGACCACAGATCACTCTGAAATACATGTCAATAATTCAAACTATTCAGACCGCACTTTGTATTTGAACAGCGTATGTAATCATAATGTAGTGTTCTACACTAAAACACACAACACTTGGCTTACATTTCAATGCCTTGCACAAACAGCATAATGACAGACATCAATGTAGCAGACGCACATGACGTGTATGTCGTCACTCAGTTAATGTCTTTAATGATTCTGCTACGCTCTGCTCAGCTGCAAAAATGACTGAAAACAAAAGAACTAGATGCGTGGCAAGCCCAGTGTGATGGCCACCCGTTGGGTGGGTCAGAACTCCGGTCCTATTTTTCGCCATTTATGGACCAAAGTACACCAAATTAAGTTTGCCTGTGCGGGAGTGTCCATAGCTTTCTTACAAGAAACCTTTTTCTGGTTAGAGCAGAATATTTTGCAGGTTCAATTGTCCACTTGTGCACTTCATGTCCAGCCAACAGCGACGAAGCAGTGAAGGCAAACGATCTGTATTTTAATGATGCAGTAAGATTTCAAACTCAAACACGGTACGCAATACAACAAGTCAAACAGCAAATTCGTTCATGGATTCTTTCTGCAGTCATTATCACTGTTAAAAATACAACATGTTGTTGTTGCTGCTGATGCTGCTGTTATTATCATTATCATTATTATTATTATGATTATTGTTACTATCATCTTTGCCAAAGAAAGGAGGTCATGTTTTCACCTATGTCTGTCTGTCTGTCCGTCCTCCAGATTACTCAAAAAGTCATGAACTGATTTTGACTTATTTTTTGGAAGGCCCAAGGAACGAGTCGTTAGATTTTGGTGGCGATCCAGAACACGATTTGGATCCAGGAAATTCTTAAAGGATATATATAGTGAGTGTATTAACTCATTTTTATTTGCCAGGTGGCAGTAGTATTCTCGGCAGAGGTTTGTGCTCTCTGAGCACTTATAGTTGTAACTTGTTATTATTACTATTATACTTACACGATTATCATATGTGGCATCCGGGTCTTCATCACAGGCTATCACCTCCGGAGCCATCCTGCATCATGTTACAACCAACTTCACCAACATCTTATCTCATCAATACAATTGCTGTCTCTTTTCTTAAAATAACATTCATAAATCCAAATATATTTTCATTCCAAATACAATGCTGCTGCTGTGACTGCAATCTGAACTATTAATGCTATCACTTTTTACCCCAGCCTATTTTGCATGATGTCACAGGTTAGGCAGCATCCCCCATATGTCTCAGATGATGTGGGGACGTTTTACAGGTTGGATATACTTCATGGGTCACCCAACCAAAAAAGGACTGCTTACAACCTCTGTGTTAATAAAAATAGAGCCATTTTCAAAAGTTATCAAATATCACTCTTAAATCAATGATTATTTAATTCAATTATCTCCAAGTGACAACAGCATCCAATTCAACTCTCTACTGATTATAAAGAGAAAACTATTGGCATATATGTATGCATCTGTCAAAAAATTATCACAAAATCGTTTAGATAGATTTAGACACCATTAAGATTGCATAACACACACTGCAGATTCATCGAGTTTCACAGGTCTTGTCATCAGAAAAGCAGTCAATGTTACCAGTGGCAAAACCATTTCTTGCACTATTTATCAATTATTAACTAAAAAGACATCGTTTAACATCGCCATGCCCACCGCTGTTTGGGAACTCGGACATGCCCACCTGTGAAGTGAGACTTCTGAAGCACTGGACAAACTGCGAATAGATGTCCTTCTGATGCCACTAATGATTCACATGAATCTAAGCAGGACTGAACCTGGGTCGCCCACTGTGAAAGCCAATTGCTTTGACCACTGACCTAGATGTCTATTGTATTAACTAGGGATGCACCAGAGTTCGACCCCACCTCTAGCAGGTCAGGCAAATCCGGCTCTCGAAAAAATTTATGTCCAGATTCTGTGGATTTCAGCAGAGTGCAGTTGATTACTTACAGACAAAAGTAATGAAACTAGTCTTGAATTGTCATCACCTGAGTGACATGACAGTTTAACACTCTCAGTGGTAATGCTGTGAGTAAGCACGTTACCAGACATGAAATTATTGTAGTGTTGCGTGAATGCTCGTCAGGCCAACAAGTAGTGATGCTAAAACAGTTAAATAAAGCGATAGTTAAATTAGTTATGCCAATATGCAAGGGTCCCGTTCGGCAAGAAACCATCAATACGTAAGTTGCCGTAATTTCCTCAAAAATCCGTCACCGGCATCAGCTGTGGTTGGATTTAAGGAAGTAAATCCAGTCACATCTGGCTCCAGCTGGAATGTGAAAAAATCCGGTACATCGCTAGTATTAGCTAGCAGTATATACAACAAGAAGGTGTGTAGCAATGTGTACATCAAGAACAGCTCACCAATATGGCGTGCCGATGAAAGTGTTTCGTCGGCCGACAGTCTTGTCAAGCTGTGCACTGACTCCAAAATCAACTACATGCAAAAAACACAGTCTTACCATTGTTATGCTGCAAAGTGACATATGCTACAAAACCGTGCAATATCACTGCTACTACCATCACTACTTTCATTTTTTGTTTAACTGGTATACTTTTCCGGACTTAATCCTGGTTCGGAAGGTCCCTGGAGTAGTAATTCTAGGGAATGCTGCAGCAGGTTTTCACACTGGACACCCTTCCTGTCATTCAACCAAAACGTCAAGGTAGTGAAAGAAAACACGCAACAAAATTCATCAGTGCAATTTTCAATTGCAACATGAAATCAACATTAATTCCATGACATATTTTTATTCAATACATAGCAAAATATTCAACAAAAGATCATCAAATTCCGAAGTAAGGTCAACAGCATAAAACGTGAACATAATATCAACAGCTACATCTCTTCTAGCACAGAAACAGAAATAGTAACATTTAAGAATTTTCAATAGTCAACTTCCTAACAACAACAAAACAATTTGGATCACAAAATGTATGACAAAAACAATTTTAAGCTGTTGCACATACTATTACATCTCAACTGCTCAAAAATGGTAAAATGCTCTATTTTAGGAGATATTATCAATAGCTGTTTTTTTTATTCAAAATGTCATCAAATTACAAATATTAACGATATGCTGCATGAGTTCTAACTACTCATTAATAACAAAAAAGGTTCCTTTGACATAGCACAGTCTTGAATGCTCATAAGTTTATTAGTAGTGGCATCAGCCTCCCACCTTACTGTACCTACACGCAAAGTTTCCACTTCAGATCCATTGTGTCTCCTGAGACATCACTTGACAAAAAAACGTCATCCAGCCACCCACTTAGCCAGTCAGCCACCCAGCTACATACCCAACGAGCTCAACTGAGCTGTACTGACAAATAATTAATTAACACAGCATACAGCAATGACCACTTTTTTAATTATGACCATGACACACAGTACCAACTTACCGAGCTTGACTTCGGCATTGTCGGTGAGAAGAACGTTTTGACCTTTGATGTCACGATGGATGACGCGGTTGCCATGGAGGTGAGCAAGACCACGGAGAATCTCTCGACAGACGTAAGCAATCCACTCCACGCTCAGCGAGTTGCTGCGGATTGCCTTAATCAGTTCCGTGATTGACCCTGCACCACAGAACTCCATCACGAGCCAAAGCTGGTCGTCTTTGCCATTAATACTCTTGCGGATAAACGCACCATAGTACGTCGCAATATTCCGATGATGAGAATACTGCACAGTACACAACAACTTCTTACAAGAAATGAAGCCAAATGACTGTAATAGAAGCCATATAATCTTATAAAAATACTCTCTGCATTAATGTGCACAGCACAGACAGTGTATCGAACAAATAGATAGCATAGTGCATATTAGTTCCACAGCAAATCCAGTGTTACACAGAAAGTGTAAGAAACAGGAAAAGTAATACAATGTCATGACAATAATAAACACGACAAACTGAAATTTACGAATTTCCTGTTAGCTCGATATGCATTTTATTGCAAAACATCTACCAGGTATGCTTGCCAAAAACTATAAATATCGGTTGACATATGTCATCGTCAAAGTTATGAGCGAAGACAAAGTGGCCCTTTTTTGAGAGATAATGTACCTAGCAGTGTCAACATAACATCATCAATGTGAAACAACGAAGATGAAGCTAAATCACTTAAACACTACTATTACAATTACATCTTCATTTCACCAGAGAATGGCAGCAATTTAGGAAATATCAGCAAACACATGCAAACGCACACACTATACAAATGTATAAAAAACCAACTACCGGTATACTATTTATCTACGTTGGCGAACAGTATTAGACAAATTCATTAATACATACTCATGATGTAACATATAAGCAACACTGTTAGACAGGGCATAATTCTGTAAGAATTTCCATTCCTCTTTTCTATGGCAACAGAGATGACTTGACAGTTAAACATATCCATGCAATCCTGACCTATTTTGGCAGAAGAACGATTATGTATAGGCTGGTAGTACAGGACTACATACTAAGAGTATGCATGGAGCTTTGGTTGTGCCTGGCTGCGCCCGGAAAAGCTTGCTTTGGGCTGTGCCCAGCAGAGCACCAGGCTGTGCCCGCCGCAAGCTCCACCCACTGACGCCTGGTCGTAACAGCAACGCAGGTCGGACAAATTAATCTCTCCTTAGTTGGAGTACTAGCGTATTACCAGAATTAACATCAAAGATTTTCTTGGAGCCACAAACATCAGCATAACTATCATTTTCCACTTTTTGTTTAAACAGCCAATTTTCTGGAGTTGTTCCAGTTTAGATTGGAACTTACAGAATCTGTATTAGCAAATTTTCTTACTAGTTGGATGCCTTCCTAACATGTACCAACATCAGTAAAGCACCAAAAGCTCAAAAGCTTAAACTCGGTTAAGCAAAAAACTAACAAATAATAAAACAGCCTTGCCTTTTTCAAGACATTAATTTCCAGTTTTATTTCTTCCTCTTCATCCTGCAGCACATCAGCAATTAATTATACAGTGACAAAGAAAATCTTGCACATAAAAACTATCTGCCACATATTCTCTGATAACTGAACTGCACTGAAAAGTTAACGGTACTTAGCAATCGTTAAACCAATCTTCGGGGTAAAAATTCCAGTGTCAACACATGCAACCACAGCTTATGAATAAAGTGTACAAACAAAGCGTATAAAATTTTAAAAAGTTTAACTGACAACAAAACTGCATTATAGATTTTAGAGGCTTTCTAGGATCAATGACTGTGTCCAAATGCAATGCTGTTGTTGTTATTTTGATATATGACAGCTGACGACCGCCACAAGATACAGGGGTATGCAACTTGTTCTATGAGGCAATCAACAGTAGGACCTCACACAGCTTACACAATCGTAAACGACGCCATAGCGTCACTGGACACACATCTTGGGTCGGGGAGAGGGGGAGATATAACATCTGTCAAATATCCACAGTTCAGACAGCTGGTTGGCTACAACGCTCTGTATACACGCCTATAGCCTATGTAGTCCAATATGCTAACTAAACAATGAAATAACGCAGAGCTGAAAGAATGAAGACGACGTAATATCAGAGAATCATGAATGAGTCATGAGAACATCACATCAGCAACCAAGCTTATCACAGCAGCAACATAACAGCCAGGCCACCGCGTCTCGTCAGTGTCATGGGGCATGATGTTTGGTTAAGTGAATTTTAACAGCATCATCGCTAACAACAACTAACAGTCACACAGCAACACTGGAAATAAATGTGAACCGAGGAAAACGTCAACTGTAGTACCAAAGCTGCGTCCGAGATTTCGTAAAGGGAGACAAAGAACGTCCCTCCCACCTCTCCTTCCTACCCCTTCTCCCATAACTCCTATCCCTCTCAGTTCTCTCCATTCTTTCTGTTCCCTTCCCAGAAGTCTGGAGGAGGACCTCAGTGAACGGGTTCCGGGGTATTAGCCTATCCATGGAAAATTTTTGAAATTTTGGCGACGAACCTGCAGCTCTTCAGTTTCCAGTTTCGTCAAAACGGACCATAAATTATGCTAC
>Ga0209679_1000954_pt1 | contig 11520 bp, 8 predicted proteins | sample WorMetHEROISLAND_4_FD_187408 | JGI IMG/M metagenome (GOLD analysis project Ga0209679, IMG submission 187408) | Marine gutless worms symbiont microbial communities from Max Planck institute for Marine Microbiology, Germany - Olavius sp. 2 HERON... ...
TGTATGCTGAAGTGTATGCGCTGTGCTTAACAAATTAGCCGTATAACCGGACGTAGGCTCCTGGGGTGATTAGAGGCAGCTGTGGACGATAGAAATTAACTTAGCTACAAAGAAATACGTTGCTGATGCCCTGTTTCTAAATGGTAGCTGAGCTTCTTGTATAGTCACACATCTTGATTACACGAGTTATTATCCCATACTACGAATGAGAGAGGTCTGTATTGTAGTTGTTCGTGACGCAGATATATATAGCCTATATATAAAGCAGAGGCCGTGCAGCATTTATTGATGTTCAAACTCATGAAAATTGAATTTTCGAGGGGACACTGGAAATAGGCCAGTCAAGTATCAGGCATTCAGCGTGAGACTCGTGCATTCGAGGTCAACCAACTTCTGAAACAGGTGCCGGTTAAGTTATACCTGTGTAAGCTCATACCGTGTCGTCTCGTATCTAAACAACGTAGTAATCATCACCAAGGCTTAGGGTTGGGTTGGGGTTATTGTCAGAGTTATAGTCAGGGTTAGAGTTATGAGATGGTCATTGTTTTAGGTTACTTTGGGTATGGGTTGGCGTGATGTGATGTGTCACGGGTATGTGGTGTTGGTAGATACTTCTGCGATGCCCCACAAATCCTTTCGGCACTATTTGCAGTCATTGTTGTGATAAAGCATACATATTATCAGAAGTTTTAAGAATCTGTTTGATATTTTACCTGTCTGTGATGCATTATGCTCCAATAAGTGTTTGTTTTTTTTCTGGCAGCACTATCCGCCATCACTGTTGGAGCATGTAAAATATTATAGCGATAAAGATTGTCAAAGACAGACACTTTAAAATGGCATTGTTGTCGACCGATAGTACCAATAGGGCCGATAGTGTGTGTGTGTGTAACTTAAGTGGAGTCAACTGAACGTACATGGAGTTTGATCGGACTTGATACTTTTGTTTGATTTTCAGTTCTTTGATCGTTGGGACAAAAACTGGGTATCGACTATACTCATTGAATTCCGTGGACAAACTGGAAAACATCTATGAATCGGGTAAACACAATTTTATATTGATTATGAATGTACAAAAGCTGTTCATCCATTCTGCTTGCATGCTGTTGCTCATGTGCAGTGAATTTACATAGCTTCTGATTCGCTCCGTGATCCATTTCATGTGACTGACTGCTTTTTTCTGCGTCAGTTTTTCCAAATCTGATAAAGTGGTTGGTATTATAATGGTCATTGCAGTAAAAACAAACATTGTATTACATATTATACTGTACCGGTATTCTGTTTTATGGATTTAACGGCTTGTTTATGATTTTCAGAGGGAGATGATGTATGTCTAGTTGATCGACTTTTCTCGAGTAGTCTTGTTGCTCTGGTCAGCTTGACCTCTCCACGCAAGCTCAAAGTTTGTCATTTCAAGAAGGGAACAGAAATCTGCAACTACAGCTATTCCAATACAATCCTAGCTGTCAAGTTAAACAGACTGGTAGGTGCCATACGGTTCAGTTGTGAGACTAAATTAAGCTGCAGTAGTAATTCTAGCTTCTTGTTCACATCATCATATCATCGTCATTGTCGTTATTGTTATTGTTATTCTGTGCCAAGACAGAACTTTGAAAACGTTGCAGATTTCCGTGGAATCAGTGGTTTGTTGCAGAATTTTGCTTAATCTGTACGAGAATTGGGACATTGAAAGACAATCTCGGCTGTTTTGCAGGCATTGCTTCTACCAGCACCTTGTATCAGAAGTTGTGTGACTAATTCTGAATGCTCTCGTGAGGCATAAGAGAACAATGCCAGCAGTAGAGTAGACTGAACCCTGACATCACTCAGCATCCCTGAATGCATTGAAACCTTATGACTGACTGTTTACATTTTGACTGCATTCTACAGTAAATTATGTGTAGCATATGTGGATTTTCTTGCGCTGCTGATGGCTGCGGAATTTGCTAAATGTTGTTGCAGAAAGTGCAGTTTTGGCTGCAGAAATCCATGGCTGACCTAGCCATCATGGTTGTTAGTGGTTAATGTACTTTTTTCTTTGTGCATATTTTTGTGTATTACGTAGCGGTGTAATGCTTAGTGTGTGATTGGCGAGACTGTCAGAAACATCTGACCTGACATTAGTAGCAGCATTGTGATGCGTGTATAGTGAAGTCTATACAGCTGTTAGTTTGGTTTGTTTATCTCTGTTCAGGACTGTTATGAATGTCAGATAATGCCAGTTGGTTTTATACTCTATAGTAGCTCTGCTTTCGTATTTTCTGAAAGCAACTGAAATCTCGATGTGTTCATTTTCTGCAGAGACTTGTGGTCTGCCTTGAAGAGTCACTGTATATTCACAACATTCGTGACATGAAGGTGTTACACACGATACGTGACACGCCGCCGAACCCGGCCGGCATCTGTACTTTGTCAGCGAACAACGACAACTGCTACTTGGCATATCCCGGCAGTAATCAGAGTGGCAGTGTGGAGATATTTGACACTGTCAACCTGGTTAACCATTCTGTTTGTTATTATCTTCTTTCAATGGTTCTCTTCTGTTTCGTTTATGCCAGCAATGTTATTTAAGCGATTGTCTGTTGGTAAATTTCTCAGTTTGTTATTTGCTTTAGATTTTGTTTGAGATATTACTTAGTTTGCTGTAAGTGTAGTGTGTGCATCTGGTAAAGTGGTAGAATGTCAGTTATATTTTGTATTTTTGTTTTTGTCTTTATACCAAAACAAAAAAACTTATTGCCAGGCTGTGACTTGTGTTAGTTTTGTCCAGTTGTGGGCCTACGGGCCTGTGGTTTGTAAAAAACGGGTTTGTGTTGGGCATACAGCTGCTGTGTTTGACTTACTATGACAGTTTTGAACTGCATAAAATTTTTCAGTGTTTCAAGTTGGTGAGGGTCCATTTGGACATCTGTGCTACAGGATGCATTCTAGAACCGAGACCACGTAAGATGTCTTGAGGGCAAAAGCTGCATTTGTAATCTTGTTTGAACATTTGTGGCAGAATTTTATTGACACTCCGAAATTTGGCATGACTTCAATGTGGATCAGTCAAAGACATCACATGTAGGCTTAGTAGAGATTGATGATGCATGTTTTGCAATGTTGATTTGATTCAAAACGATGCTGAGAAAGTATATTCATTGCATTTTGTAACTGATCGTGAGACATTAATGCATTACATAAATACGTGCAAAATGTTGTGAGGGTCCTGATAATGGTGGATTGTCACAACCAGAAAATTTTGAATGTCCGTACACTCAGACCCTAGCATGATTGACGTAAGTACAAGTCTGTTTATTTAATTTGTGTTAAAGAGGGCTGTGGTGACAGTTCCAGCTCATGATAACCGCATTGCAGCCATGTCCTTCAACTCACTCGGAAACAGAATTGCAACAGCCTCGGAAAAGGTAACCAGCATTATATCATTAGTCGTAGTATGTAAAATTAAAACTAATAGTACTGTTGTTCCATATTTTTGCCATGCAGTAGTATTAAAAAAGTGCAAGTGGTTGCACATTATTTATGAACCACCTTCCTGTTTTCTCTTTTTGCTGGTATAGTATTTTGGTTTATTATATTTGCTGTGGTAAATTGAGTGACCCTCTTGCTTATCGTCACATTTTATCGGTAAGGCCCACAGTTGTCCATGGAAAATTTTGCCAAATTCCGTGAGCCAATTCGAGAAATTCTGCAGCTCACTGCGGAAAAATCATCCAAATTCTGTGGTTCACAGCGTCCTCCCATTCATGAGTAAACTGAGCTGTCTGCTGTTCAGTTACTTCAAGGCTGATGTTGCAGAGTTACTGTTAACTAAACAAAATTAAAGTTATCAGTTTTTCTTTATTTTCGTCTCCTGTTTTACGCTGCAGTTTTAGACAGAGTTTGCTTGTAGTTGTTAATTTGTGTTTTCAGGGAACAGTCATACGAGTTTTCTCGGTACCTGATGGTCAAAAATTGTTCGAGTTTCGACGGGGAGTAAAACGGTATGTATATACGTTGCACATAGTGCGAAGTGTCTGTCATTCTTCAGTGCTCTGGGATGTGAAATTGAGCCAGTTGGGTGGGCAGATAAGTGGCTGGGTGATTATGAGTAATGCTTTATTCGTCAGATGATATCTCAGGTAATACAGTAGATCTGAAGTTGAAAGTTTGCATGTAGGTAGAGTATGGTGGGGGAGGTTGATCCCCATCCTTGTGATCTGGATGCAGAAACCCTGGATCAGGGACTGGCATTAACAACTCAGTAGCATTCGCTAGGTGGCAGCAAAGGGTGGCCATCGAGCTGGACTATGCTGTGCATTCTAGTTTGTGTGTTGTTCTCTGCATCGTATTCCAAGCATTTTTCTCCAGCACCACACCTCCGCTGCCTCTACAATGGTTAGGTAATGTATTGTAAATTCATTCGCTGAATGATAACTTTTCTTACACTAGTGAAGTAAATGCAGAGTGTTGTGTATTTGCCGGTGTGCTGGACAAGATGTGCTACAATCTACTCGCTGGCATTCAGCGTTGACTCAGCTTTCCTTGCGTGTTCGAGCAATACGGAGACGGTGCACATCTTCCGGCTAGACTGTCCATCATCTCCCAAGGAGAAGTACGTATTCTCTGCTGCTGTTCTTTGGCATACTTGCCAATGCCTTCAGTATGGTATGGTCCACACCACTGTGACCGAGCTTTTCCGGTCGCCGCTGCTCGTGTCTGGAACAGTCTGCCTGATCTTGTCACTTCCGCGCCTTCCATAGCTGTCTTCCGGTCCTGGCTCAAAACTCACCTGTTTAAAATTTCTTACCCTTCCCCCTTGTGATTGTACAGTGCCTGCGCAGTGACATTTAGTTGCTTTGGACACTATAATCGTTCTTGCTTACTTACTTACTGTGGTGGCCTTGGCTGCTTGCAGAGAGAGCTGATGAAGAGATACATCCTTATTACAAATGCGAGCATTGAAGTTACGCTTCACGATTAGAACGTTGCAGGGACTCTTTATGTAGTCCGCGAAAGTGACATGATGGACGCACCAAAATGCGATGCCAGAACGTTTGTGCAGTTAATGAGTGTCTAGAACAGCGCGAGGCACTAAAAGCTCTGACGGAAGAGGAACATCTTCAGCTTCTGATGGAATGTCATAAGTGTCGTCGCAGTCCTGACCGATGCAGGTAGACCGTTCCACGCCCGTGATCTAGCCACTGTGTGTGAATCCCTTCTGTGCTGTGATGCTGTTGGTTGTATGACAGGAAGGGTATCTGACCTGAAAAAATTCCTGCGTCAGTAGTTCCGAGAAGTTTACTTTTGAGTACCAGCCTAACCGGGAGTAACTCTGGTAAAACGGGCCGGTTGAGCGAATACAAACAGATACGTACAGATCGTGGAAAGTCATGGAAAATAAACCAAACGGTTGCCGCATTTCTCATGATTTCTGACCTGTGTAAATTTTCTGCCTTCACGTGCACTATCATTGTCTACTGTCAGACTCGGTTCGATCTGTTGTTTAGTATAATTATGAACTGTGTTACATATTCAGTGTTATATGAAAATCTGACTTGTTCGATATCCACTCAATTAAACAGTCCTGGAAAGACATGGAAAATGGACATAAGTGGTCCTGGAAAGTCCTGGAAAACGCACATAAAAAGGTCCTGGAAAGTCATGGAAAACCACTTTCAGTGTTCTGTACGCACCCTATACAAACCATGTGCGTGTGTTTGCGTTTGTGCTTGTAGATTTGGTGACGAGGCAGCGCAGGGCTGGATGGGATATTTTGGACAAGCACTAAAGACGTCTGCCAACTATCTGCCGTCGCAGGTCACTGACATGTTGAATCAGGGCCGCGACTTTGCATTTGCTCGCATGCCGACCTTCGGCCTTGCAAACGTCTGCGCCGTTGCAAAGTTAGTGTCATGTGATTGCTGTATTTTGTGGATAATAGCATCAATGTGTTTTGTTAATATGAAAATAATTACCGAATAATGATGCGAAGTGTTATGTGAAATGTTATGTATACTGTATGTGCTTTGATGTGCGTGAATTTTTTTGTCATAGAATTTTTGGGATGTTTAGTTTTATTTCTACTTTTGTCATATCTGTACCATGTACTTTTATTTGCTGCATATATGTATTACTGTCCTTTACAACAGTGTTCCTGGCTCACAATGACAGCATGATGGCTGCATGCTGTCCCTAGTCAGGAGCGCTGTCATCCGTCAGTGCTTTGATGCTGTTGTTTGGGTGACAGGAACTGGGGAAGGGCATCCATCCTGTAAAAGTTCTCCCACAAATCCCAAAAGTTTACGTCTGGGGACCGCCTTAATAGTAGTAACCAAACCTGGAGTAATTCCAACAAATTCCATTATGTTGTGGACCTTCGCAATACAGTTTTTGCAAGGGTCCGGACCCCTGGACTTCATTGGAGTCATGGGAACAACATAACACAAATTGGCGGAGACAGACGAGCAAATGATGTGGCATTAGACTGGTGGCAAGCTGGAGGGTCGGGTCTGGGTACTTTGGGCATTGCCAAACATGAACTGCATGCATTGATGAACACCATTTGTACTGAATCCTGTAGTGGACTGGTAACTAGTGGCGCTGGTACAGCGCTGGTATTATGTGGTCTCGTGCTTTCAGATTAAGTACAGAATGCAAACAGCAGATAGATGTGATTGTTTCGTGCCATTACTGATAAAGAACGAATGTGGAATGTGTCAGCATTCAGAAGATGCCGAGGCTGTTGATAGCATGCCAGGATGGTTATCTATACGTCTATACTTTTGACCCTGTCGCTGGAGGAGAGTGCTCGCTGCTGAAGCAACACAGGTAACAGCCAATTGGAGCTTTTGTGGCATCCTCGTGAATTCTGTCTAGATGTAAAAAAGTCAGCCTAGTAAGTAAGTAAGGAAATTTGCAAAGACGCAGTATAACAATTTAGGGTTGCATGTAATTTTGTGATGTTACTGGCAGTAGACTCATGTCTTTCCACCAGCCCTGTGGTACACCTGCTGAGCTGTAGAGAATCATTATTACTCAATGCCAAATTAAACTGTTGTGTGACAAACGTGTGAACCATTACACCACCACTCTGCAATCCCTAGTTCCCACCTTTCTATTGACATTGAGATGTGTGTGGTTAGATATGTCCCTCGTGCCCAATGTACTGTAGTTTTAACAATGCAAATTAGCCATTTGTTTACTTTTTGTCATTTAATTCAGCCAGTCTGGATTCATCGTGGCTGCTTGCCAGCTATGCTGGTCGATGGCCATTCTGTTTTCTGCTGTCGTTTAGATCTTTCTTTCTTTCTTTTTTTCGCTGCCTAATCTCAGATCACTTGGCTGATCGTCACCAAACTTTACCACGTTTGATGTGGTAAAGTTGATAAATACTTGAAGTAACATATTCACAGAACAGCTTAAGAATCCTTGACATGTTTGCTCTTTTTTTCTTTGTTTCTTACGGAGAAAAATTCTTTTATCATTTGTGTAGCACATCCTTTAATGCTTTGATGCTGTTCGTTGGGTGACAGGAATGGCATCCGGCCTGTAGAAGTTCTGCCACACTGATTCCCAGGAGTGTATTCTTGGAGTCTACCTAACTTGGAGTAACTCTGGAAATATGGGATGGTTAAAGCAAAACAGAGAATGAAATTTGTGTATCAGCAAAAATTTATACAAACCTGTGCCGTGTGTCCGAAGGCAAGATGATTACGTGACTGCAGTGTTGCAAGGTAGGCTGTTTGTCATTGAAATGTTCATGGTGATGTTTTGCACTAGAGTCGATGGTCAGAGTGATCCGTCTCCGAGATCCACATCTCCGTTAGATGGCGAGTTGTCATCACATCATCAGGCAGCCAAGTCTCCAGTCAGCACTGACCAGTCATCACCAGCAGGTATACTTTGCTGAGCACCATTAGTCAATATTTATTCCAGTTGCAGAACTACCAAACTGGACAGAATTTTGTTGTGATAATAATGTTCCCATTTTTGCTCATGATAATAAAATGTCGTATTCCCAATTAACCTCAAGTCAAATTTAATGTCTTTTATCATGTTATGCAGTTTTTGACGTGGACTATTTTGTTTTACATTTCAGCTGTGTATTTTTTTGTGTTAAAACTAGTATTTTTGATCAGTTGATTTTAAAAAATCAAGTGATTTAAATCATACTGGTGATTTCACTTACCAATGAAAAATTATAATAAACAGAAGCAAATGTTTTGTGTTATTCTTTCATTCAACTTATTCATCTCTTCGACGACTGATTTTACAGTCACTGACTGGTTCAGGAACTTTAATTCTGTGCAACGTGCAATTCACAATGCTTGAGAGATTTTCTGAAGTCTTGGCTGTATATATGATGCTTTACAGCATAATATAAACTGAAAAACGTGAAAATATGATTTTTTTGTAAAAATCCAAAAAATCTGATTTAAATCAAAAAATCTGATTTTTTAAATATTTTTCCAACCCTGGTCTGCATCTGGTTGTGGGTTGGAGGCAGTTTCCATGGCTGCTGCTGGTTAGTTGTGCCCGTGATTCTGAATTCACAGGCTGCTGTCTCGTCTTTTATGGTGTTGATGCAACACCTGAAAATCGGTAATAGCGGCAAATAGAGAGACAGTATGTGATGCAGGGAAAAGTGTTGCATAAATAAACAGTGATTTTGTAATAAATAAATAAATCTGTATGTATTAATATACATTAATACATATAATTAATACCAAAGCACTGTTTTAGTGCCATATCTTGTAACATCTTTCATTCTGTGCAGTGCAGCACCCTGTCTCATGATGCATCGGTTGTCTTTTTGTTCGTATAACAGTAGTATGTGTAACAGTAGTAGTAATGCAGAACTGCTCTGAGTCACATGTTGACTTCCTATGCAGTATAAGTCCGGATTATTATAACACCATTAATTATTGCCATAACAGATTGATGTTCATGGTGCTTTCATTGTGGTCGAAGTAAACGTACTGCTGATAATGCAAAGAAGGAAAAAACTGGAGAAAAGACTGCTTGTAGTTCATGTGTGCTTGTGATATGACAGAGCGTTCGCCTTACCATGACACGAGCGAGTCACCGAAGCACAGGCTCGGAGCGCTGCGATTGGACGATGACGACGACGACATGCATGAATAACTATAGACACTGCTGTAATGACTTCTCTCGTGTTACGGCGCGTTAGAAATTGTCTTGCTATTATTATTATTATTACTGCTCCGTGGTTGGCTGAACATTTGCTGGCAGCATTCGCATCAGCAGTTTGCAACAAATTCTGGGATATTTCTTATCGGGACGTGTTGTATTTGTAGCTGTTCATATTTCAGTCCCCGATTGTTATTCATTATCTGTAAAACTGCATGTTTCATGAAATCGTAACAGGTACCCTTTATAAACATCATTTTCTCCTTCAAATTGCAGTTTTTTTGAATAGAGACATCAATAGGAAATTAATTCAGTGGAACGTTTTTGATGGTTGTAGTGGTGGGAATGAAACGGTTGATTTTGTTGCATGCTAGATGATGTGATTTTAACCACTTGTCTTTGCACATTCATCATCATATGATGTTATAAATTATTGCCAGTATATTCACTTATTTGCTTTTCTACATTTGATTAATTGGCAAATGTGTAAAATCATACAAATATCATTTTAAAGAGTCATAAATAGCAGTATGGTCAATGAAGTTTACTGCAGTAAAAAATTAATGACAGACTAATGGCTTTTGCCCTAGATTTGGGGCAAATGATTGCACTGTAGGTTTATTGGCCTTGAAATTGGAGATCTACATCCAGGGGCGTAGCCAGCATCAGGCAAAAAACTAGACGAGGCAGTTTCCTCAAAATGAGACAACTGCCTCGTCTTGTTTTTTGCCTGAGTACATTTTCATTTTAACTTCAGTCCATAGGTAAAAAGCGACAAAACGTGCCGACTTGTAAGCTAAGAATCCATTTGTACCAAAATCCATTTGGCAGCCCCCAGAGCCCTTAGCTGGATTATAGGGGTGCGGCCTCAGGAGTTGGGAGATGGGTGAAAAGGAAAGAGGGAGAAGGGACAGAGGATGGGAGGAAAAGGGTAGAGGGAGGATAGGGGAAGATAGGGGAGGGTGGAAGTGGAGGGAGGAGAAGGGAGGTAAAGGAACATTTCCCTCGTCTTAGATTGAGCTCTTGCTATGCCCCTGTCTACGTCCCATGGTCTACAGCAAACTGCCTAGCCTGAACCTAGTGGCAGGTAATCAGTCTTCTTGGATTCGTTTGATGATGTTGTAGACAGTATGATTGTCATGGCGGCGGCGGTCTGGCTGCAGCAGCTGTTACAGAGCAAGACTTTTTATAACATTGGTTCGGCATTCATTGTAAACGTTACTAGCCGATTTGTGTACAAAAGTATCATTTAGCATGAAATGCTTCCGCGGTTGTTGATGCGATATCATCTGCTCTGTCCGAAGTTTCAGTTCTGCATAACGTCTACATGAGATTCAGATGTCTTGCGTTGGCATTCTGCTTCAGTCCTAGAAATTCTTGTTGTGATGCTGTGGTATAGAATAAGCTTGATGTGCATGTTGGCATGCACTGTATACAAGTTGCCGAGAGTTAATTCGCCTTGTAAATGAAATTCGTTAATATTACGTATGTACAGTGGATTAGTCATTTGCATTGCAAGTTTGCAAGTGTCATATTGTTTGCAGAAGGCTTTACTGTCAACTATGCGGAACTCGTTGCAACGTAATACGGACTTATGCCGATATTGTCTGGTCTCGAGCATCATTTGCTGTATCAATATTCACGTTATCATGTTATTATTATATGTTGAGTTTTCATTACCTGTTATTGTGTGATTGTCTTGTGCTGCTGGTGCCAGTGTGAAAGACGTTGTGTTAATGATAATGTAGAGAAATCATGCATAACGTGAACAGTGACAGCAAAAAAATGTTGCCACTCAACGTTGAAATGTGTCGCAGTACTAAAATAAAGCTTTATTTATGGCTTTTTCAGCTATTTTGCTATTACGATCATTTACACAGTCCTAGAATATATATATGATATGTAAACTTTAGACATAGCAGTAAGAGTCCGTAGCATATTCGAAGTCTCAATTCGTGTTATTGCAATAATTGATATTAAATAAATTAAATAATCTTAAATAAATATTCAGTTAGAATAAGTATGTTAGTATGTTGGACCGTATATTTTCTTTTAAAACAGCAAAAATGACAAGTGAGCGATGGTAATGTCAGTCTGGCTCATGCATTACAGTACAGCCCTGTGTTAAACAATTAGTACTGGCATGTGCCCTGTAATAAATGAACGAACTAAACCACACTGAACTCGACGTCGAGTTCAGTTCAGTTCCCAGTGTACAAAGCGAGATCAGGTCACTTCAGTTCCGTTTTGTCGCTTAGTACACATTCTGTGACATATCTGAACTGAACTGACTAATCAACGTTCAGAACTAGGTTGACGAACTGCACCCGCACAACCAATCAAGGCTTAAATTGCAGTGAATTGATTTTTCTTGTTTAACTAGACGGA
>Ga0209679_1000955_pt1 | contig 11518 bp, 5 predicted proteins | sample WorMetHEROISLAND_4_FD_187408 | JGI IMG/M metagenome (GOLD analysis project Ga0209679, IMG submission 187408) | Marine gutless worms symbiont microbial communities from Max Planck institute for Marine Microbiology, Germany - Olavius sp. 2 HERON... ...
TTTGAAAACATTAAAAAACTAGAAAAAATTTTTTCATACGTAACATGAGGCCCCTGAGCATACGTGAGCCCCCCCCCCACGGCCTGGGGTGCGGGGGGTCCTTCCACCGGCTCTGTTTATTGTTATACTTACTGTGTTTAATTATGTGGAAGTAACGACAAATATATATTCGGACACAGCCTGTCTGATGTTGTTTGTCCGCCCTGCACCGTGAAATGCTATTTTCATGCTATTTTACCAGAAACTCATCGCCACTCGAATACAAGACGATTGCTGAGTCAATATTATTGTGAAATGCGGCTTAACTGTATATCCCGACAGCGAAACTGCATGGCATTAGGCCGTAGTTAGGCATGGGTCCAGTCCAGGGATGGTCCCTGGGTCCAGTCCATCCATGGGATGTGTCGGGTACGGGTAGGGTCCAAATTTTTCCTTGCACAGTGGGTCGAGGCGGGTCGATCGTGTGGGTCATATTGGACGCTAGTTAGATGTTACACTAATAAAATTTAAGTTTACTGCATTTCAGTCAGTTTGGATTAGTCGGACCAGTTTGTCGTGTTGTTGATTGAGTCTTTTCACATTTTGGTTGCGGGCGACTTAATCAAATCTGCGTAAACATCTAACAATCGATGGCTCAAGAGACTTTCTATGAATGTAGCGTAGTTCCCACTTTAACTGTAACTATAGGTCGGGTCGCAATTCTACACTTTTCTGTTGGTCGGTTGGGGCTGGGACTGGGTCTGAGCTGGTGGTTCGTATTGGGTCGGGTCACTAAAACTGATCCAAGGCCAACTCTGCATTCGGCCTAGTCGATCACTTGTTCAGTTTTGCACCTACGCCTATAGGTGAATGCGACTGACACTGTCTGCATGGCACTCATGGCTCGTGCTATCGATCTAGTCGTTGACCGCTAATATCTTCAGATCGATTGACTTCGGGCTACTTCACAGTCAAATCTGCTCAGTCACTCAGCTACGTTTCTACTGCCGCAGCCGCCAACTCCGCTGCGCATTGCTAACCACATGCCATGTACGACGCAGCTCTGTTCGCTCTATACGACAGACTAAGAAATTGGGACTTTCAGCTTCAGAATTCGTAACAAACTTGCTTTCAGCGTGGCATGCTCTTCAGTTCACAGAAATAACATTAACGCTGTGGCATGAGGGGCAAACAGCAGACGGAAGTCTAAAAAGAGGGTGGATTGATGACATCAAACAGGGGACGAAGGAAGATTTACATTTTACAACTGAAGATGGCAGAGGGTAGAAACTCATTGGGGAGTGGATCGGTCATTAGCTGTCGCCAACTCTCACAGAATGGCAATGGTCAACCATGAATAAATGAAAGAGTGTGTGCTCATGAAGCAGGACAGTTCTAAGGTAGGCGTCAAAACGTACAGTTAATGAATGACGCCATGAGAGATGGCAGAACTGCAGGCCGCAGCTTTATTCTATCCTTTATTGCAGCATTATGATCTTATCATATCTACTTACGCTCATATCAGGAAAACGCAAGACTATAACAAGATTTGAATATTCATTAGATATTTGTCTCCCATGAAGAGTTCCTTCAACATCAAAGCCTTTTTGTACAGTACAATAGTTTACTTCCAGCACGTAATGAATAACAGATAAAAAAGACACAAGAACAAACGTGGCATATATTAACAATATTAAAAACAAATATACAAAAACTAAAATAATGACTGTACAGTACTTACAAAAACGTTATTGACAGTTTCTCGGCACAGCCACTATACATTACGCAACATGCTGTATAAGAAAACTTGCGTTTAGTTTCTACAGTATTATTTTTACACTCAAACTGCAGCAAAGTAGAGTGCTTTATGTGCTAAACGAATAGGAGTGTGCGGAATCCAATGAAAATTTCGGATGTCGGTTTTCTAGAAACCGAACCAACCTCAAAATTCAAAAACCGAAAACTCAGTTTCCGCGGTTCGGTTTTCAAAAAAACTGACTTCGGCAGTTCGGGGACGGTTATTCACGTTGTCTCATTCACAACTCATCTTGCAGCATGATAGCATCAACTGTCAACGTATTTTTCTTCATGCCATATCTCTGCACTTCTAGTTCTGAATCACTTCGGCTGGACCAATTCAGCACGGAAGTACGTCATTTCTAGCATCATGCACATTAAATAACACACAGTCAAAAAAATGAACCAAAAACCGAAACCGCGGTTAATTTAGTAAAACCGAAATCTAACCGAAAACCGCAGTTTTTTGCAAAACCGAACCGAAAACCGAACCGAAGTCATTTTGGACATGCACTTAGAAAATGGCATAGCTGTGCTTCTTGCACATGTACATACACTGTGAACCATAAAAAAGGGCACTCTTTTTATTTTTGCAATAACTTGATCAAATGTTGACCAAATTTTACAATATTTGGCAGAAATGTAGCTGAGGAAATTTGCAACATATTTATGTTATGCTGCTCACCACACCTATTTAATGTAGTTACTTTACCGCAGGAAAACAAAGTGCCATTCAATTATGCATGTACATGTGAATCTGTTCCGTTAACAGCAGCCACAATGTTGATGATAAAAACGTACAGGCTGAACAAACCATTCAAATTAACAATGTCTACATAAGTGTCATAACTTGTGTTCGAAGTGTCTGCCTTTGGCAGATACACAACAGCGAAGGCTGAAGCAGCGATTGGTTGAAGCGTGGTCTGCAATGCCACAGCGTGTAATTGACGAGGCCATCGACGAGTGGTGTAGACGCCTTCACTGTTGCGTATCTGCCGAAGGCGGACACTTCGAACACAAGTTATGTCACTTACGTAGGCATTGTGAATTTAATGGCTTTGTTCAGACTGTACGTTTTTGTCATTAATATTATGGCTGCCGTTAACGGAACAGATTCACATGTACATGCATAATTGAATGGCACTTTGTTTTCCTGCGGTAAAGTAACCACACTAAATAGGTGTGGTGAGCAGCATAACATAAATATGTTACAAATTTTCTCAGCTACATTTCTGCCAAATATTATAAAGTTTGGTCAACACTTGGCCAAGTTATTCCCGAAATAAAAAGGGTGCCCTTTTTTATGGTTCACAGTGTAGAAGTAAATAACCAGGCTGTGACAATACTGCCTTTTCAGTGGTGACAGTTTGTTCACATCAGCTCCTTAGTTCTCAGTACAGTAGTTTGTTGCACACTATATACAGACAGTCACCTGTTATGCAGCACACGTGTAGAAATTTAAAAAATGGTGCAAAATACACAACAATGGAAGTTAACATAATCACTACTGTATACGCACAATGTATAGATGCACCATCCAGTCAGAATTATTAAACTGTCACTAAATTACATAAAATTAAAATTACCAGAAATGAGATGTTGGCTAATTTTACACACCTTTTTCAGCAAAGCTCTACTAAAAACACATTACACATTTAAGCATCAGTAACACTGATGAGTGATGCAAAGCAAACGACATAATAACTTAATATATTCTACACTACATGACCATATACAGCAGACGTAGGCAGGAAATTATACATTAGAGATTGTGAAAATGTTCGCTACAGTATTTTCCTTTTTCAACATCCAAAGCATCGATGACTGACAATGTACTCGTGATAACCCAGGGGCGTGGTGACGGCCGTAAAGTCGGTACGAGCGGAGTAAGTGAGGCAGCCCGAGTGAAGTCAGTGCCCGGATGGGGGGGAGTCTGTTTTGCTTAATTTTCTTCCTCCAAATATTATTCTACCGCATCAGATGGTGGAGGCTGATATTCCCATTTAGCTGCTAGACCGGGTGACAAATAAACCCCGTGACCCAACTAACCCGTCTTACCCCCGAGAAAAATTGGCCCAGTGAGATCGAAGAAACTGGCCCAGGCTGAGCAAAAGCGGCCCAAGAGCAGACACTGGCGGCCCAGAGCATCAACCCGTTATATTTTTTTTATTATTATTCGTGTTTTGGCCGTATCTTTCAAATCTATTTTTTCAATCTTTCTGGAAGAAGCAGCCCAGTACGAGAGCTCATACTGTCGTACCGCTCACCACGCCCCTGTGATAACCTACAGTAATATTAACGGCATCAAACGAAGACTAACAGAACACAGCAACTAAACATCTCACAACTAGTTAACCCTCAGGGAACGTTTCAACTTTGTTGGAAAACCATATCTCACCTTTGCACTGAACACTGGGCCACACGCACATAATCACAATGTGTGATATTTCACTGACAGAGGAACTTACAGGATGTTCGGTGATGACAGAGAACCAATGAAATAACACACAAAACAAAACAAAAACAGGCAAAAATCACAAAATCAACCAACGGTCCACTACGTCCTACTGATTTGCTGATCTTTGGTTACACTTGTATTACCTCATTCGCATGACCAAGCCACTCTCTACTAACTTACTGCCAAACTAAGCTGAATGATAAAACGACCTGTACTCAATGGTCATATCCCTGTACAAGTTAATATTACTAATAATACACCAACAACAACAAACAAACATTTACGGCCCTTTCTCCAACAACCTCAGTCAGCCAGTAATTCACAAGCAAGGTTATTTCATCACTGGGGTCCTCAGCAAAGCTTCGGCCTTATAGTGACCTTGATCTTGAGCAATGACCTTCAAAAATAATCAGCTCATCTAACCGTGGTATAGAATAATTGTATAAGATTTGGTTAAAATACTTCAACCTATTCCAGAGTTATTGTGGCAACAAATTTTTACGTGACCTTGGTCTGACCTTGACCTTGAGACCTTACGACGTTCACGATGTCAAAACATTACCTTTGCATCATAATCTAATGCATGCTCAAATGTGATTGACACTTCAAGCCGTTCAGGAGATATGGGGACGGGGTTCAACATTTTTCATACATGACCTTGTAGTGATCTTGATCTTGATCCTCTGACCTTCAAAAAGGATAGGCGTCAGCCTCCCACTGTACTCTACCCACGTGCAAAGTTTCAACTTTGGAACTATTGTATTTCTGGAAATATGGGGTCCCAAGGTTTTCCACGTGACCCTATAGCGACCTTGACCTTGACCCTCGACCTTCAAAACATGACTTTCATCAGCCTCCCACCATACTCTACCTACATGCAAAGTTCTAACTTCAGAACGTTTGTAGTTCCTGGGACATTGCTTGACGACAAAAAGCGTTATGTATAATCACCCAGCCACCCACCCAATTCGCTCAGTTTGACAGCACAGAGCTTCAGCTTTGCTGAGGAATAGAAAAACTCATTACTTACTGCCACCACTATCAGTCTGCACATCTTCATTACTGCTGTCCACTTAATATGAACAACTTTTGTTTGAATGCAGACTTATCAAATCTTTATTAATTACCATCTTCCACATTATCTAGGGCTGCTTTTAGGTGTAAGAAACTGCATTTGATAATAATCACATCATAATCACTTCATAATATAATAACACGATCACCAACAGTTCTGTTCAAATTAACCAGTAACTTACAAAACTGCTACGAGCTTCGCATAGGTCAAAGTCACGAAACAGACAGCAAATATTTGACTGTTACAATGGATAGTGATAATGAACAGCACACACTATCTTCTAACTTTGAACACTTGCACTTCAACACCTTGCACTAATTTGACACAGATGTGTTTATTGTCTGCATGCATGTGTGATGGCAGGAATTTGCACATTGGCGGTCCACAATTCAGAGGTCTGGGGATGGACGTACCCCAGTGGGGTACAGAAGGACAGGGGACATAATCCCTCAGAAGCTGAAACTCTTCAGTTATGCTCATGATTAACGCATATCGTCCAAACTTATGCCTTTAAATGCATTTTCAAAATGTGCTGTATAAGGCTGTCTGGTTTCTATTGTTTGTTCATAGTTATACTTCATCCTTCAGTGCATGCTGTTGGTTGGGTGACAGAAAGGGCACCTGGCCTATAAAAGTTCTGCCACAACAATTCCCAAGAGTTCACTTTTTGGGACCGACCTAAACTGGAGTAACCTATCCTGGAAAAACTCTGGAAAAATGGCCAGTTAAACAAAAACCAAGTGTGTGTGTGTATGTGTGTGTGTGAGGTCAGTGCGTGTTCATAGTTATACTGGCCAAAACACTCTGCAATGTAGGTTTCATTATTACTAATTAAGGCGCTCCAAACAATGTAATTGCTTCACTGATGCAAAAAATTAAACAAATAACAGAAACTAGTATGCTTAGGTAGATCTATGTATTTCTCCAGTCACATAAAACTCCCGATCTGCACAAATCACATGGATCAGGTCCCGGGGAGGAGTGGGGGGTGGGTCAGGACCCTCCACCCCTATTGTCTATCTGCTTGGATTGCAAAGACTTAACGCAGACAACCAGATCAGTGGGTAATGCTCCCAGGTGAACTCACACAACTCCACAATTAACATTGACAGACTTTTATACAGCACGGGTTGTTCTACACGTCACTAGTAGACTACTACAAACTGGAAGCCTAAAGAACAATGCTATAGCAGCTGCCTTACTCCATGTATCATACTTGGCCACTTTGTCAAGCACAGTCACGCGAGCCTATGTGCATAGTTTTGTGCCATGTCTACAAACAGTCTGACTCGCAATGCAGTTTAGCTACATTTAAAAACTCAAAGTCAGTTATCAAAAAAGCAGTTAGCTATGACTATATGTGCTAAAGTTGATGACATCAAGTCAACAAAAAATTTTACGTCAAAGTTACAAAAAATTCTTTTTCTTTATGCAAAATAAAAACACCACAAGCTGTCATGTACACGTAATAAGAGCCACAAATGCAACAAAGACAAAAATCCACAGACAAGAACGTAATATCATTACTGCAGAACAAGTTACAACATGGTCTGTAGTCACAATCACTAGAGCGCATACAGCAGATATGACTGTCAAAACTAGCCAGCTGAAACAGTGGAAGTCAACATAGAGAGCAGAACAGAAAATTGTTATTCACCTATTCTTTATTCATTCATTTCAATCCATGCAACTGCAGTAAGTGAACCAAGATGACTAATTTTAGGGATGCACCGGATTTCAATTTTGGAAATCCAGCTGGAGTTGGACTTACATCCTCTGGCCAGGGCAGGATTTCAAAAAAATGACTGATCGTACATAATAATTGGTTTTCTATGACCTACATCAAACAACACAACACTAACTCAAATCTGCACTAAAAAACTATAAAAGAACACTTTGTAAACATATTAAGTCATTATGTTAGTTCAATGTGCTATGATTCAGAGTGCATCAAAACGTAAAATCGTTCAAAACGATGGCAAGTGAAGATTATTTTTATCACTTTTAGCTGTAAATAACGTGTGTGTACTGCAGTTTTGCAAATTCACCAAAATGTGGCCAACAATTTGGCTGGGAGATGGATTTGGCCGGATTTGCCAAAAATGGCCAGATGCCGGACCTGCCGCAGCCAGGGCCAAAAGCCGGTACATCCCTAACTAATATCAATTACAAGATTCGCATTTACAAAGTTCACACTGCAATTTCAAGAGAAACTGGCTCAGGTGTTTGATTGTATCAGTAACAATGTGATCAGCATAAAACAGTGTTTTATGACAATCAGCTTAAATCGCCTAAACAGCTAAACCACTTGATCCTGAGGCTACTAAATACAACTCCAAGTGTAACACCAATGCCAAATCCAATGCTCCATAACAGCCACAATGTAACTGAAAAATGTGCTGCTCACTGAAGCATAGGCATTACGTTTTACGACCGTTTAATGCAAAATGTGCCAACATTAACAAGTCAGAAATGTATAACTATTTCAACTGACTTCAATACTGTTAGCATTAACATTATGCGAGTGCATAAATGCATTGTAAAATGACTAGCTGATTAACAGCAGAATATGTGCACAACTGGCTTCAGAATTCATATCACTAAGATAAAAACTGTAGACAAAACAAACTTCTTAAGCACTATTCACAGGAACAGGTACGGCTGCATTAACCATATTAAAGTAATGGCATGCAACCCATGCCCAAGGCTGTATATTGCAGTGGCTGTAATGAAAAACACGTAACTGCCCAAGGTGGAATTCGATCCTTTGCACATCACAGTTAGGCACGATGCTACTAGATCACTGCAACCGATATTACAATTCATTACCAACAACTTTATGTTCAGCTGCCCATGCCTTAGCTTGTTACTTGCTATCGTTTTAACATATGACTTAAGATAGTTTTATGTACCTGGCAAACGTCTACTATGCAATTACAGCTTCAATCTACAAGGTCTCCATCCAGGCATCATCAGCATCTGGATTGTATGCACGCTCCAAAACTGGTGACGGCAAGTTTACAGTAAAACGAAACACTAACGATTCATTACTATTAACAAGCAAGGCTTCTACATCGGCGTGCTTCTCGGTACAGCTGAGGTGGTGAAGCGATGTGATGCTAGCTCAATGCTAAATTAACGCTAGAACGTAACGCTGCCGGGCGAAAACTGGAACAGCAACAGCTTAGTGCTATTCACTAAGCTGTTGCTGTTTACGCCCTCTGATAAACTACTGCTGTCAATAAACTACTACTGTTGGCATGTATGAACTCTCCTAGAAAAAGTAATCCATGCCCATCTGCAAAAGCAGCCGGAGATGACGAAAGCAGCTGGAGATTTTTGGAATGAAGGCAGTGGACATCAGCCTTCCACTCTACTCTACCTACACGTAAAGTTTCAACTTCAGATCATTTGTAGTTCCCGCCACATCGTCGCTTGACGACAAAAATCACTACTAACTTCCCACCACCCACCCTGGTCCAGCAGTCAGCCACTCAATCTCCCAATTAGCTCAATTTGACAGCACAGGGTGAGTGAGTGAGTAGGGTTTAATGGCACATCAACACAGTTTAGGTCATTAGCACTGAGCTTGACCTGAAAAACAGGCACAGAGTTCCCTACAGTAAACGAGAGCCGACGCTATATAAATCTTGCGAACGCTATATAAATTTTGCGTAGCCCTACTACCGTGTCGCCTTTCAATTCAGCTCCGGCAAATAAGGGATAAGTGGGGTGGCAAGACCTACTTATAATTTATATCAGCGCCTAAACAAAAGCCTCATCTGTGCTGAGGAACATTATCTTTACGTGCTTTATACAGTCAGTGCTGTCCTAATGGTGAAATTAAGTTCATTCAATAGATATTTTACTTAAACTGATTAAAATATGTTACTTTTCTGGGCACAACGTGCAAGTACATGTACATGTATTTCAGCACAACAGTACAATCACGTTTTTGTACTGTGTAAAATACAGCAGATCGGGTTTGCTAATTAAAAATATCGAACAGAAATGACCATTGAAGAAGCACGTGAATGCACGCTGTGAGCAATGTATTGGTCACACAATCTGGGACATCTGCAGCAGTTCATCATATTGATATCATATTCTACACGATGGCACAAAACTGCAAAAAATGTACAGAATTGGCACCAAACCACAGCATTCTCATCACGCTGGCACGAACAATAATTCCACTGTAACTGTACAATGCGACTCTTAACAGAAACGATTCATTCACAGCAACAGAAACATCAGCAAACATCTGTCCAAGCTTCTGTCCGCTATGACATATCATGCACTGTAGCAGAAGACTCCATTCTATGTTTAGCTAAATGTCAGCCACAGTCATAATCCGGCCGAAATCATACTTCTGAGCAGGTATTTTGGTTCTATTATACTACGACCAGTGATTTATAGTGCCAGTCCAACCCACAGACCTGTCACTATAGGTCTGCCAGTAATCAATATTTTTGAACCAATCTCAAATGAATACTAAACAGCTATTGTACAAGCAGATGCCACATTCAGTTGCTGCATGACAGCATAGCTATTCACAGTCCAACACATTAACAGAAGATGTGCACATATCATATGGAGTTTAAACGCAGACAGTTCAGTATCATAAATGACCACCGTTCATGTCCATGACGTGATACGGCGGCCGAATGTCCATGCCCTGCAGCAGAATATCACAAAAATGTCATTCTTAAAAAGTAATGAGGCTGTCATTTAAAACCTTAAATGCAGTACAGAAGTACATTGCATCTATATGCATTACAGAAGTACTTATTTGAGAAAAATAGCAACAAGCATGTTAAACTAATGTTTGTGAAATCAACCATCACTTCTGTTAACATCACAATGACTGAGGTCTTCAGAAATTATTTAATGATTCAGTAGTGATCTAGTGCTATTATTTCAAAAAATGGACCACACAAAGGTTTTCATGCATAATTCTCATGCTCACATTTATTACTAGAGTAAATGAATGGTGGTGCTTATTTGTTACAGGCAAGGTTCCATCGTCACTGGGATCCTCAGCACAGCTTTGGCTGCTCACCGTGGCGACCTCGGCCAAACCTGCTATGCTGTATCTGTATGCATTATACTTACTGTCAACTGTATCTATGTACATCAGCTTCCCACCGAGTTTATTAGTCGTTAGTTGTGGCATCAACATCCCACCATATTGTACCTACGTGCAAACTTTCAACTTCAGATCTACTGTACTTCCTGTACTCACCCGCCCACCCACCCACCCAGTCAGTCAGCCACCCACCCATCCACCCAGCTCAACTTAACACTGCAGTAGCCTCAGCTGTACTGACGAATACTGTGTTATCTAACTGCATTTATCATATCAACTGGCGGTGTTTGCATTTCAATAATTATCTTATCTTACATAATCTTATCTAACAACAAATGTCAGGTTAATGATGCCGGTGACTTTGAGTAATAAACAAATCGTGAACAATGATAGTTGTAACACAAACCACAGAGCTGTGCAGGACTGGTTCTGACGGTACAACAACGTTGTGACTTGCTGAATACTCGTCGGCTTTCTCTTCTTCACGCCGCTTCAAGCAAGCCGCTTTTGGATTCAGGTTGCGTTCTGCAAACAGCATTATCAACTGCTCAAATACTGTATGACTTAAACAACAAACGAACCCAGTTTGCTACAGACTTCTCTTGTATCTACAAATGATGCTGCTACATGTTATACTTCTTTATTCATTATATAACAATTATCAGCATTAACTTATCTTTGTCAAATTGAACTACAACTAACATTCTAAATAAAACTAACATTCCTTATAATCAGTAGCTACAGTATATGACTGCTGACACTGACAACACACTTGGTAATCCAGAGTAATACTCGGCTTGATAATCTGATACTGTACGAGTATTAGCATAATAGCATTTATTAACGTGACAAGTCAGCTGCTTCTCTGATAATTACCTCCTTCACATTATTCCACGGTCGCACTCGTACTGCCTATCTCTACCGTTGCGTCTGGAGTGGTATAACGGGTCGATAACTCCACGGGTGCATTCAGGCGTGACCAAACCAGCACAATGTTAGGCTATGACCGCCTGCATCCGTGGGAATAAGTGTGTTAAACAACTGTCTGGAGTGGGATAAGTTCCTTCGTTTAACACTCACTTATCCCACTCCAGACAGTTGTTTAACATACACATAACAC
>Ga0209679_1000957_pt1 | contig 11513 bp, 7 predicted proteins | sample WorMetHEROISLAND_4_FD_187408 | JGI IMG/M metagenome (GOLD analysis project Ga0209679, IMG submission 187408) | Marine gutless worms symbiont microbial communities from Max Planck institute for Marine Microbiology, Germany - Olavius sp. 2 HERON... ...
GTAGTAGCACCCGGTGGATCGACTGGCTTGCCGGACTGGACTGAGTCGTCAACAGCAGCAGTAGCAGCAGTAGTAGTAGCACCCGGTGGATCGACTGGCTTGCCGGACTGGACTGAGTCGTCAACAGTAGTAGTAGCAGTAGTAGTAGCACCCGGTGGATCGACAGGCTTGCCGGACTGGACTGAGTCGTCAACAGCAGCAGTAGCAGCAGTAGTAGTATCACCCGGTGGATTGCTGGACAGGACTGAGTCGTCAACAGCAGTAGCAGCAGTAGTAGTAGCACCCGGTGGATCGACTGGCTTGCCGGACTGGACAGAGTCGTCAACAGTAGTAGTAGTAGTAGTAGTAGCACCCGGTGGATCGACTGGCTTGCCGGACTGGACTGAGTCGTCAACAGCAGTAGTAGTAGTAGTAGTACCCGGTGGATCGACAGGCTTGCCGGACTGGACTGAGTCGTCAACAGCAGCAGTAGCAGCAGTAGTAGTAGCACCCGGTGGATCGACAGGCTTGCCGGACTGGACTGAGTCGTCAACAGCAGTAGCAGCAGTAGCATTTGTCATAGCGGCACCGGCCAATGATCTGTTACTATCGACAGAAATGGATTTCTTCTTGACACTCTCAGATGTCGTGTTTATTTCAGTTGTAGCATCATCTGGTTTGTGGCTCCTGACAGAAGTGTTCCTGGGTCGCTTCTTAGCTTTTGGACATGCTGCATTTATGACAGTGGCAGAAATGGACTGCTTCTTGAATCTTTCAGACATCGTTTTTACTGCGGATGTAGCAATGAATGGCACGTGGCTCTCAACAGAAGTGGGCTGTTTCTCGACTTCGTCAGATGCTGGGTTTATTACTGGACCACTAGCTGATGGCACATGACTCTCAATACAAGTCTTTGTGCACGGCTTCTTGACTTCCTGCTTCTTATTTCGCCATGGTAAGTTACATGTGCCATAATCATATCGGAGTTCTTCATCTGCCAATATGTCTCTTGCGGCAAATATTAGAATATGAGGTACACCATCCACGTAGAAAGGCTTTGGCAGACAATTACATTCTTTCTGTCGAATTGGAGCATCATTGATGTAACGACCAAGACGTGTATTATTGGTGGCATCTATGCTACAATTCAAATGCAGTTAAAAATAAACTATTACACGATTACATCAGGATAAAAGAAAAAAATCTGAGTAAACAACTACTGTGTCCCTTGGTCTGGTGGTTAGTGATGAAAATGCTAAATACTGTAATCTCTACATAAGCTACCAGTGAATAACCTCCGACACCTTATTTGTAGACTCCAGTGTGTAGCTACTAGTGGAATTCCTGAACAACTCTAGCACAAGTAATAATACTTATTACTTAAGTGTGTAGCATGCATAGACAGGTGTGTAGCTGCAAGTGCACATCCATTCAGTCGTAATGTATTACACATAATTATAGTGGTCAACAGTTAATTGACTCCAGCAGATCATCAGTGAATTCAACTAAATACTCACATAGTGTGAGTGTCTACAATACATTAGTGGCTCTTAAAGAAAGACACTTGAAGATCTACCCACTGTATTGCATCAGCTCCAACATCTCAATTTATCAGCGATGTATTCCTCGAGACCAAGGTTTTCGAGGACAAAAAATAAAGTCTTGGTCTTGAGACCCAGAGTCTTGTTCTTGAGATAAAAGCCTTGGTCTTGACAAAAGAAGTCTTGAGAATTTTCAAGACTTTTCCATTATGGTTTTGGCTAATAGCAGGTAATTAAAATCAAGCCTTGCTTTTTATATTTCCACATTCACTGACTAGCAAGCTTTACTTACTTTATTCTATTATGACCAGACCACCTGGGTAGTGCTGCTGTGAAGTGCTCACTGAAACAGCTGATTAATGGTATGTTTTCTTCATACTATTGTGTTGTGAACATTTTAACATTTTTTGGTGAACATTTTAACACTTTCAGAATAAGTTCAAGGTAATCTGACCGTAATATTATTTTGAATTTTGTGTTTATTTTATATTTTGGTATTTAGCTCAGCTTTATTAAATCATTCATTCTGCTCATAGTAGTAACAGCATGATTACTACATGAATATATACTTAGAAAAGTAGCTCATCTCTAGTATCTTTAAATAATCCTATACTTAACTGGTTTCATTGCTCAAGATTCATCACAGCACTGTTATATAGTTTTTTGTTATATTATGTGCTACAAAAGTAACTAAATGTAACTTAAGGTGCCGAGAACCTCACTGTTTGCATCATACCGCAAGCCAGCACCATTAGTAGCAAATACTAGCAAGCATTGTCAGCTCATACAGTATCTTGCATATATGCAGCTGATGCTTGATGGCACTGACATTGGCATGCTGTGGCATCTCGTCAGGGACAACAAACAGTTTGCTTGTTTAAAGCCACTGTTTGAGAGTGTCTTCTGCACGCCCTGCACGTTGGCACCAGTTGAGTGTGTATTCAGCCATGGAGGTCTATTCATCAGGCATCATAGAGCAAGGATGTCCTACCAGCTGCTGTGCGATCTCATGCTGGCAAAGTGCAACTCAAATAAGCAGTGACAGTGAATTGGCTTAGCCTATAAGTGGAAAAACTGCTTTTGCCAATAATTGTTTCGATGTGATTTCTAGTTTAAAGAACTTTCTGAAAGGACTGATCCGTTCAGGTGACAGTGTATATTAGTGATATTATTTTTTTCATAACCAGTGCTATAGCTGCATCTTCCCGTAACTGCTTTTATTTGTGGTTTAAAGGAGGACTGATGGTACATACGTATATCAGTGTGTGTATACTGTTGTGTTTATTTTGTGAGCGTGATATATTAAGCAGTTCAGCAATCAGAGAAAAGTCTTGGTCCTGGTCTTGAAATAAAAAGACTTGCCTTAGTCTTGGCTAAAAAGTCTTGGTCTTGGAAAAAATGGAAGTCTTGGTCTTAAGACCCAAAGTCTTGGTCTTGGTCTTGACAAAACTCTTATCTATATCACTGCAATTTATATCTACAAACATAAATATAAAAACACAAACAACAAATGCAAAAATGAAAAATTGCTCTACCAGTAACGCTGGCCTTGCAATTCAAAATGGTATACGTATGTCTGGTCATCGATGTTATCACCAATCTCAGCACTGACCACTTTTCCAGCATATTCCACAATGAAATCACCATGTGATATATTCTTTGTTGCAAACAGACCAAAGCCTGACATAAAAAAAATCACACTGTTAATGCATTCAAAGTCAAATTCAATAATTAGAAACATAAAACATGAAGCTACTGACTCAGTATTTAATACTATTGATAACCTTCTCTTTAGTATAACTAACTGTTACATAGAGATAACGCAGCTGTGTGAATTAATAAGCACGAAGGTCAGAAAATAAGATATTATGATCACGTGCTTAGAAATGACAGAGATAATCTGGAAAAAAAGAGATTATAGTGGGATGTATCACATCTCTGGAGATTGAACTAAAGGTCGACCACAAAGAAGATGGATACAGGACATCACTGACTGGAATGGTCTTGGGATTAATGAAGTTGCTCGATTGTTGCAGGACAGACAGCAATGGAGAAAGTGTGTTCCTCACGCATCGACCCTCCATCGGAGGATGGCACCTGAACTGAACTGAAATATGTGTACGACATTATGGATTCCAAATGTGTAACTACAAATGGATGCTGACCATGTTGTAGAAAATACTGATTTACAGCCACTGTCCATGCCGTAGGAGTCATTACGAAGCCGAATTTTGTCAATTTTGCGGCATTTACAGTATCGATGACCTTGACTCTCGCTTAGAGGTCATTCAAGGTCATACATTTTGACACCAATAGATAGATCGTGTGCAAGTTTATATAAGCAGTTAATGGTATCTTTCGCTCTATCTGCAGCCGTTTCAGAGATATTGCCGGTTTTGTATGTCAAAACGCAATTTTTTGCATACCCCAGTCCTATTCCGGCTAAAATTTGGGGATGTTCCCCTTGAAGTAGATCTATGATGTCGGGGTCTGCAGAGAGCGAAAAGGTTAGGCTAACCAGCCGCGAAATTATTTTCGAAGTATTCCAACATATGTGATCACAATACCTCAACGCCACAGACGGACGGACAGACAGACAGACGACTTGCCATGGCAATACCGTGCTCTACGTATCATCGCGCGGTAAAAACGTCGGAATATATGTGCTTAGTTTGACGCATTTTTCCGCTTGTCGATCCTTTGGATAGTTACAGAGATATTTGATCACCAACACCAACAACCTCTCTGCAGTGGTCAAACTAAACATCAGAGTCCAATTTTAAAGTGTTTAATTGTTTATACTATTGCCACATCTCTAGTTAACAAGAAAGCCTAGCTGAGGCTAAGGTGAGCGCGACTCAGCTCAGGGAGAACCCGTCAGAATTATTTTATCACAGACATTACGGGTCTATCTTCATTCGTGTAGCCGTTATTGCCTCCCAAAATCGCGAAATCCCGCGAAATTCCGAACAAATTCGAATGTATAGCAGTTCAAGGTCATCCAAGGTCATCGATCTCGGTGTCAATCGAAAGCTCATATGCGACTTCCTATTAGTCATTAATAGTAACTTTGGCCGTATCTGCTACCGTTTTCCAGATATTGACGCTTAAAGCTAGAAAATAGCTGATTTTACCTACCCCACTCTTGTTTGACGCCCCCGCTTGGGGGGAACCCGTCGGAATTTCTCGATGAAACTTATCCCAGAGAAATTAGAGGGATGGGGCTACCGTACGGTGAAAATTGCATAATCATAACTTCAACCGTTTTTGACTGATCCACCCATGTGATGGACAGACGGTTGGTTCGGTAGCACACTGGCAGCGCGTCGGACTCACAATCGAAAGGTCGTGGGTTCGATCCCTGCTAGCGCAGTGTGTATCACAGTGTTGACAGGTAACCGCCTGGGGTAAACTGTCCGCTGTGGCCGGCCACCACTCCTTCTTCCGAGCTGTAAGAAGTTGGAGTTTAGACTGTCAGCGTGGTTGGACTCGGATCTGGCATGGGTAAATGGTAAGAGCGCTAGATAAAGCTAATGCTAATGCATAGCTTTAGAGCGCTCTATAATATCCGGGAGCCATTTACCATTTTTTTTTTACAGACGGACGGACAGACGGACAGACGGACGGAAAATTGCGATAGCATATAGCGCGCTCAGCATAGCTGTCGCGCGCTAAAAACTAAAATATGGCCTATGAACCATTTAGCAATATATTATTAAATAATGACCTTTTAAAAATACTGTAATCTGTTTGTATAACACTAACCAATTTCATCAGAAACGAAACGCTTCTCAAGGCCATCTTGGTCACGGTCACAAGCAATGTAATATTGTGCCTCCTCAAAAGGACGACGACGTCTCTTCCTCATGTTCCACAACCTCTGCAGTGGGCAAACTAAACATCAGAGTCAACATTCCAATTTTAAAGTGTTTAATTGTTTATACTAAGGTATGTGTCATACGCTTATAATTAACAATTATTCCCATTTTATGCAATGTCATGAGTATTTTATATAATGCAACATAACAGGGTTATTTTTCAAGGCTAAAATCAAATAGGTAGGAAACTGTAACCCTGCAATATTGACAGCTGTAATACAAAAAAAAATAAGCAGCACAGATTTTCCAAGTATAGAACTATGTTAAGTTATGGTTGAGTTGAGAAATATGCTTATTCAGTTTACAGTCACTGTTTCATAGAATCACTGGTCATTGGTCACAGAACAATACCTACTTTCAAAGTCTGGCGGCCTGGTCTGATGTTAGTGTTAATCATTAATGCAACCACGTTATCAGTACTAACAGCTAGTCTCATCATCTGGTTAATGTTACGTTGCTCTGTTTAATTTCTTAACATAAATTCAAGTAATCTCACAATGCTCTAAGTAAAACTGCAAGTGGCAAACCAGATTTCGAAAAGAATCTATGACATTACATGTTTACTCAATTATGTGTTACACGTATCGGCAGTAGCTCAAGGATACTACTTAATATTAGATGGAAACAAAATGCTCCTCTCGGTACTTGCAATGTAACGGTGACTAAGGGTTACGGTTAGGTTTAGCTATCCTATAGCCATTTAAAAATCAAATCTACCAATTGGTCCTACTGAGTAGCCATTATCGAGTACTTGCCGCTAATAAGTACTTTCGGTTTCTGGTAGAGACAGACAGACTTGTATTTAAACTTAAGAACAAGTTTGTGTAGTCTAGTATGGAGCATGGACAGTTAGAGGATTGTAATGGTACAACATACAGCAGCAAGAAGACCCATGGATAATCCTGTAGTTTAGAGTTCGAAATTCCAAATACGGTATCAGTGATATATCAACCCTAACGGCTCTACTAATTTAAGGCAGTGGTATCTCTGCGGGGGAAAGGCTAGTCGATGACTCATGAAACATGACTCAATGAACAAAAACTAACAAAATGGCGACTATGGTTTAGGGTTAGGTTTAGCCTTGATTTCAGGACTGAGACATGTAGGTATTGAGTTATGAGTCACAATACAGCAGTAACCAGTCACAGCACAATACTGTACCATACATAGTTAACCTTACACAGTACTGGGAACTAACTACAACAAAAGTAGTTAACTACAGTGAATTTGATTATATCGGACCTATTCCTTGTTGTTTTTATAACACTTACTTCGTATTTATATATCCAGCCTTGGGCTGCAAGTGTGTCTTTAATATATTAAAGTTCAGTTCACTAAAGTTCAAATACATGCCCCTGAAGAAAACAAACAGGAAATGTTGTCTATGTGAAAATGAGACTTTTTATACATTGTTCAAAAAATATGTAACAAGTCCATTTTAGACAAAATACAGCGTGTATAACATGGGTGGGAAGCTTTTCCCTTTTTACCGCGCGATGCTACGCAGAGCGCGGTATTGCTACGCTATGTCGTCCGTCTGTCCGTCCGTCTGTAACGTTGAGGTATTGTGATCACACAGGTTGGAATACCTCGAAAATAATTTCATGGCTGATTAGCTAAGGCTCTTCGCTCTCTATGGACCCAACATCATGGATCTAATCCAAAGGGAACATCCCGTAATTTTAGCCGGAACTGGAGTGGGGTATGGAAAAATTGGCTCTCGGGGTACAAAACCGTCAATATCTCCGAAACGGATGAAGATAGAGCAAAAGTTACTATTAACTGCATATAAAAGTCGTACATGGGCTTTCGATTGCCGCCAAAATGTATGACCTTGAATGACCTTTAAGCGAGATTCAAGGTCATTGATATACAAAATGGCCATAACTTTGCAACCGGTTGGCCGATCGACATGATGTTTGGTTCTAGGGTGGGGTTTTCAGGGACGGCCGATCTAACGGTAAAAATTTCAGTTTTCAAAAATCCAAGATGGCGGCTGGCGGCCATCTTGGATATACGAAAATGGCCATAACTTCGCAAGCGGTTCGCCGATCGACATGATGTTTGGTTCTATGGTGGGGTTTTCAGGGACGCCCGATCTAACGGTGAGAGTTTCAGTTTTCAAAAATCGAAGATGGCGGCTGAAATTTACAGCGGCATCGCGCGGTTTCCCTGCGACAGCACGGCTTTCTTGTTAGTCGTTGCATCAGAAGTAGTTAACTACTGTAATAACTAATCAAAAAGTACTTTAACTAGTAGTAGTTAACTACTTTTATAGAAGTAGTTACTAACTACTTCCTAACTACAATAAAGTAGTTTAACTACTTGTAGTAGGTGTGATGCTTCAGTTCAGATTTCAGGGGCCCTGCCGACTACACATCCAGATCCAGACGTAGTTAACTACTGCCCATCACTGACCTTGCCACAACATGAGGCTCTCTTCTCTAATCTAAGGGTGGATTTTGGGCCATTGAAGGGCCATTTTATAATGCATTTTTTAGCAAAAAAATGGCAATATCGGTAAATGAAGTACACTACAGCAGTCACTACAATTTTACATTACTGCAAAAATAGCACCCAGAATTCAACCAACACGGAGAAAAAAACTGAACATTGCACAACATAGGCCTACGGAAATTTTGTAAATTTTGCGGCTATGTAGGATTTCAAGAGCCAGAAACCTTTCACTTTCAGGGGATAATCTTACCCCTGCCAATCAGTTTTTATCTACAGAAAAAAATCTACTTAACACTGCACAACATACCGAATATGGGGGTAAATTGTGCGGTTATGTGGCAAGGGCGCGGGAAGGATTTTTTGGTTAGTGTGGCAGTACATGTACATCTCAAAGCAAAGAAAGGGCATGCATCCAACTGCGTAAGATGGATTAAATGTAGCTTATACGTTAATGTGTGTATTAAGTTACCAACAAGAAGCTCAGCTATCGCTTAGAGACCGCGCGACGCGAAAGCCTGCCAAAGATTGCTGCAATTCGATGTTTCAGTAACTGTAGACGTATCTTGTATAGTTTCTGAGATACTGCACGTGGAAATGACAACCTAAACTGAAATGACCTTCAAATGTCCTTCAAGGTCATCATAAGTGGCACCAATCAAAAGCTAGTGTATGATTTCCTATTAGTACTCTGTAGTAACATTTGCCGTATAACGCACCGTTTACGAGAAATTTGACGTGAAACAGTCAAATGACCTTGAAATATCGCCAAGGTCATCGGCAGTGTACGTATCATTTGAAAGCTCTCGTGTGATTTCTTATAAATAGTTTCAGTAACTGTAACTGTAACTGTGGACGTATCGTATATAATTTCCGAGATATTGGACGTGTGTATGACAACATAGGCTGAAATGACCTTCAAATGTCATTCAAGGTCATCGAACATGGTACCAATCGAAAGCTCGTATATGAGTTGCTATTAGTGGTCCATAGTAACTTTTGCCGAATCACCCACCGTTTCCGAGATACAAGCTGTTTTAATGCTGGAAACCACATTTTTGCTTACCCCACTTGTATTTGACCTTTAATTTGAAGGTCATGCCGTTGGAATGTGGAGACGAAGCTTGGCGCCGTAAAACTGGAATCATGGGGCTGACATGCGGTGAAGAAATCGTGATCCTAGGTTGAACCATGTGGGCACAGTGCACGAGTGTGACAGACAGACAGACGGACGGACAGATTTACGATGACTAAGACCGCGCTATGCATAGCATCGCGCGGTAAAAATTGAACGTCTTTCAGCTGTTCGCTCGACGAAGTCGGTCATCAGTTTATCTCTAGCTCTGTCAATTTTGTCGCAAAATGTCCGAGTTTGCGGTTATGAGTACCAAACGAGTTAGCCGTTGCTGACTTATGGAAGTGCGCAACCATATCTTAATTCGCCACAGAGTGGACTGGAAAATGCTCTTTTTGAAGAGGAGTTTGAACAGGGTTGGCTTTGGCAGAACTTCACCAAATAATGCCGCTTGCATGCGATCACTCCAATCAAAGGCGTTTGAAATACTCTGAAGATTATCACGCTTTAACGTTTTTACCTTTTCCGCTTTTGAGTCTAAAATATTTCAACTGCTTCAATTGGGTGGTCAATTTCTCGCAATTAAAAGAAGCAGGTAGCATAGATTTGAAATTTTGAAGTCCATCTCGTTGACCAGTATCGAATCCTTCGTAGCATCCATTAGGAAGCTTTCTCTCAGCACAGCTATTCGAACGCCGTCGCTTTCAAACCGCTCCTCCAATTCTTGCAGCATCACGTCTAGCCCATTTCTGAAATCAGCCGACAGTTTTTTTGGCTTCAGGACTGTCAGCCGCTACACAGATGGCCTGTGCTAGAAGCCTAAGTAGCCGCTGTCCCACTTCTTATCGCTGGATGAGCGGCGCTTTGCTAAGACAACTGACATATACCCGACCGCCCACGCTGTCCATGGAATCATGCAGCAGTGACTAATAACTTATAAGTCACTACTCACTAGTCACCGTTCCATACCCTGTCTGTGGCAGTAACTAAAACCATGCCTGCCGGCATACACTAGCATGCGGGATTGCGCGAAAGCGCGACTTGCCAACCCGAACTCCAGTGCGTCATACTTTTAGTTTTAAGTTTAACACAGTAGCTAAGCTGATGGCTTATAGCAAGTTATTAATTTATTGGTATGGCAGTGCTATACCAGGTTTGTAATTGGTCTGGCAGCTGCCATATCTGCCATACCTGTTCCCGCGCCATTATTATGTGGGATATTCAAGAGCCAGAATGCTTCCAGCTTCAGGGAGCTTTGTCCCCTGCCCCCACGGGCTCTGCCTTTGGATCTCGCTGGGGGCGGGTGCTCCACCCCTAGACGCCTTTATAGGCTCGCGCTCGCCATGTACCCCACCAGTCATTAGGCAATCCAAAATTTTCCTAAAATAATCCCTTGCTAGTGTAGTGCTCCGCATGGGTCAAACATTACTGGTACAAATTGAGAGGCTCAAAATATGCTACTAATCTGGAGATGGAGACTGCTAATCGTAACCCTTATTCTAACTCTGACCTAATTGCAGTGTGGCTGACACAAACGTATCCGGATTGTGAACAATGTTGTCGACTTAGTTTTACATTTTCAATCCGGTAACCGTAAATTACATATGATGAAGCCCGTTTTTTAATAACACCATTATGGGCCGACACTAGTCATATAGGCCTACAGCGTGCCAGCGAACGGCAAGATTGCAGTAGCGCCTACAGTTTCAGTCGGCAGTTCGTCTATAATTCTGTCGTTAAACTGTTCTATTATTGCACGGATGATACGTTTTACAAGCACATGAATAATTACACAATATCAGCAAACTTTAATATCAATCTGTTTAAAGAATTATTAACAACGGTAGATCATTACCGTTTCAACTATTGCCACTTTGATTAGGCCTATTATTCAAATCTGAAACGAGCAAAGTTTAACGCGGTAGAATAGAGAGTTATTTGATTACTCCATAATCAGCAATCTGATATCAATACAACTAACGGCTAAGTGAAAAACGAACATCTTTACTATCAAAATGTCACCCTAACTCACTCAAAATGGCGACAGTCAATTAAACAGCGGGACGGAGTGGGCAGGGCCTGTAGGCACTGCGTTGCGCCGTTTTCTATCGTCTGCGAGAGTGGGCGGGGCCTCCAGGCTAAGCTATCTGTAGCGGCCGCTAAGCGGCGTTTAGCCGTGTGTGCATGCAGATCATACGGCAGAGGCTTGTGTGCCTCGCGTACAGGCACACAAGTGCACACATTTTGACTTCTGAGGACAGGCGCTAGGTCGATTCTACGCGCGTGAGTGACTATGAATCTGAGGTCAAACGTCCGAGGACACTCAAATGTCCTCAAACGTCCCTGTTTGTCCTCGGACGTTTGGTGTGTCTCGCGCACTTTGACCTCAGTTTGCCGGCTGTACAAGTACACACACACACACACACACACACACACACACACACACACACACATATATATACTAGATAAGTGCCACGATATGAAAATTAATCTTCATATCGCTATCTAGCCAGCCAGCCACCTATATCACAGGTATAGAGTTGAATATAGTTGGGTTTCTTTACACTCACCTGTTATTTCCCATTT
>Ga0209679_1000958_pt1 | contig 11512 bp, 7 predicted proteins | sample WorMetHEROISLAND_4_FD_187408 | JGI IMG/M metagenome (GOLD analysis project Ga0209679, IMG submission 187408) | Marine gutless worms symbiont microbial communities from Max Planck institute for Marine Microbiology, Germany - Olavius sp. 2 HERON... ...
CCCACATTCTCCAGAAGACACATGCCTGTGGCGTACTGAAAAGACAATTTCCGGGTTCATGTTTCCCTAGGTAGTGCAGAGACATTAGTTAGGACAGGTAGGATAATAAATCACCATTCAATAGCATACTCTCTCAGCAACATCTCTGCCAAAAATTAACAAAATCGGTTGATGTGGGTTGAATCTATAGTGTGTAACATCAGTGTCGTTTTTTTTGAGACACAGTGTATATATGGCTAGTTGTGGCTGACTTACACTACTGACTTATATTGTCGCTAAATACTACACATGGAAATAATGACATTTTAGTTTGATGCCGGTAGTCATTGGTGGAGGTTTAAACTCTGTGAGTGCTTTATAGTTGACTATGGTAAAGACAACTGACCATAGAAGAAAGGCACAAGTTGAACATGAACTGCTGGTGGCTTGTGTTTGTCCTGATCTTTCACGACCACCTTCCTGAAACACAACAGCAGAACAGAGTATATAGACTCCGACATACAATACCTCAACAAAAACACACACACTGCAGCAGTTCACTTGCAATGTACATATACATTCAATAACCTCAACTCAAACTGACCAGCCACAATTCACTATATCCACAGTAGGCGGTTCAGAATAACTAAGTAAGTAAGAAGTAGTCTAAAACATACTTTTGCAGTGACAATCTCCACAATGACAACGGGTCATAAAGGCACTCGAGGTAATGACACGTGAATTTCAGATATGACGTCAGCGATGCAATGTCGTCTGTGTTTTCGGCATTAAACTGCAAAAAAGAGCAGAAACAGATTAACTGAAATCACAAATTTTCGCACATTACCGGTATTATCACTGTCATAACTTGCTGATAATATTCGTTGACAACGATTACACGCTGTCAGTGATTCTGGCTGGATTGGACACTCTCGAGTCAACGGCATGATCAGCTGACTGAGCGTTTCTTCAGGTGCAGTGTGCTGTGTGAAGTGTCCTGTTTGCACTATCTGTTGCTGGACAAATGCGACTCATTAGTGACAGACCGACTAAGCTATGCCAAGACATTTGAACTGCTTCCTGCTAGAACTGATAAATTTCGAAACTCTTTTCTCCCCTATTGTTTGCAACATTATGATTAGGCTTTCTATTATTATTTCCATTATATTGTACCAATCCAGCCATTGGCTGCTATATTAATTAAACCATTCTTTTGTTCTAATCTACAACTAAGAAAGTATTATAGATGTGAATGAAATTTTGAAACCTAATGAGAATCGGCATACAATGTTTACAATACCTTATTGACAACAGTCTCTGCCATAGTGATGACACTAGCTACATTCTCATCAGACGACACAGCAGCAACAATCTCGGCATCTCTACAGACACAAACACTGGCAGTTACGTCCAGCCATCATGCATTCTATCATTAGTTTAACACGTAAGTTGCTAATGGTAAAATCACTCATGTCTTACGCTTAACAGCTTATATTACCCCGTGACTGAAAGACATCTAAAGACATCCCTATTCAGACATCTATATCACCAGGAAAGTCTGAGTGACGTCTTTGAACTACACCCCCAACCCCAGCCGCCGAATTTTGCTGCCTTTCTGTGATGCAGTTTGTGCTTATGCTTGTGAACAGCAGCCAGGCTACAACGGAATGCACACCACATGCACTTTTTCTCTGCAATAGCTGAGCTTCTTGTTACATTCACAACTGGTTAACATGTTCAAAGAAACACTTACCATGCCGTCTTTCCTATCCCCATTCCCAGCCATTTCCTTGCCAACGTGAACGTGCAGCTAGTGGTCTGGGGGATCTCTCCCAGTGGGTCTAGATGGAAGAGTCCGGCAGTCGAATGGGTTAAATTAGAGTACTCCTAGCTATTTATAATGAGTCGATTACAGTTTCGTTTCTGTTAACATTTTTGGTAATTACAGAGTTATCACACAAAGGTCAGTATAAAAACTGAATGAAATGTTGTCATTTTTGTAACAATTATCCACTGACGCCACTGACGTCATGTACAACATGCAACAGCCCATAACCATGCTAAGTTACTTCATGAGTTTCAGTTTCACATACAGCAGAAAATCCGCAAAAAGGCAGCCATAAATCCACCCCAAAGATATGCCGAATATCCGCTGAAAACTTCCACTGGCTGGCCGAATGGCCATAAAAATTCAATATGTTAAAAGACAGCAGACTGAGATGCGTCTAAGACACACTGACACAAAGTAACTTCGTGAAATCAGTACTACTTACTTCCTTTGTCACCTACACTTCAACTGACACTCAAGCCTAGTGATAGCATCATCATCATCTATTTGCATTTACATAACTGTTGACTCTGTAGCTACACACAGGGTAGGCCGATTTAAATCAATGCGATTTAAATCAATTGATTTTTTTGTCAAAAAAATCAAGTGATTTAAATCACACTGATGATTTCACTTACCAATGAAAAACTATAATAAACAGAAGCAAATGTTTTGTTCTATTCTTTTATTCAACTTGTTCAACTCTTCGACGACTGATTTTACAGTCACTGGTTCAGGAACTTTAACTCTGAGCAACGTGCAACTCACAACGCTTCAGAGGTTTTCCACAATCTTGGCTATATAATGACGCTTTACAGCACAATATGAAATCGCAAAATATGAATTTTTCGAAAAATCAAAAAAAAATCTGATTTAAATAAAAAAATCTGATTTTTTGATTTTAAAAAATCATGATTTTTCCAACCCTGGCTACATAATCCAATCAAACAGATCACACCACATTAACCTGCTAAGCACGATCAGCAAATGCAGCAGACACTCGGCATGACTTAGCACATCTGGATCTAACATCCAAACCAACTGCTCACACGTGCTTCTCAGCTGATGCTTTACTTCTTGCAGCAAGTCACCTGGAACAACTCGGAAACACGGACCATCTTCATGTAATCTACAACACGGAATGAGTGACAATCACTGGAAATGTCAACTTGTATCTACTTAATTGCAACAGTTACAACAGTCTACATCAACGCAGTAGGCATTTGAGAAAGCAGGCAATGCTCCACTGTGCCTTCTCTAACTTCAACAAGTTCAAGGGAGTTATAGAATTGCTGTCTATTTCGTTTTTTACCCACAGACTGGTCAGTAAAACCATTTCCTGTAAAGAAATGGCGCATAATATTTGACAACAATATCAGTATCATAACAGCTTCCATAGTAATCATATCCTCAGAGAAACAATAAACACACGCACACACAAAACACAGGTAATTTCTGGCAACCATACTGCCTATAAAAGTGACAGACACATAAGGCCAAAAATCCTTGTCATTATACTTAAGTCCATTCGCAGTATCACATATAAAAAAAAGACAAATATTATTTTTCACACAATGTTTTACCTTAACGAAAAAAACCAAGTGCAAAATAAGCAGATCATTTAACACTGAAAAAGTTACCTTTGAGATGCAAGTCTAGAAAAATCAATATCAACAAATTCTGAGTAAGTGCTCAAGAAAGCAGATAAAAATTCTCGAAATGATTCACCAACATGCTGGAAACACATTATATACAAATATCAATGTAATTACAATAGCAGTGTAACTCAAATATAGTGTGTAATATCCTAATTAGGGTTGTGAAACAGTGAAACTCAATTTTTCCCATAACCAGTCATTGACGGGTTATAACCAGTTAAAAACCAATCAGCAATTTGGCAGAGTAACTTAGATCGCAACTTACAATCATAAGCACTGCCAGGCAGCGTGGGAAACTAGAGCCTTGGCTCACTTGCATCGTCCCGATATACTCTGGGTATGCTACTGGTAGTACAGGGAAGACAAATACATGCAGTGTTTGCCGGTTTGTACGGCAGGTAGAGTCTGCAGCCTCCACCAGATACTTCAAGCAATGACAGCACACTTTCGGTACCGACAAAAGTCATAAATCAGAAATTGATCTAATTATCATCTTAAGACATCAGCAATAACTATTAATCACTAACTAACAAGCTGTGGTGCACGGCACAACAAACCCCGCCCCCTAGCATCGCGGCATCGCACGGTTTACCCAAATTGACCCAAAATTTAATCAGGTCGTCCCATGGTCACTCCACACCTTCCCTGAAAATTTCATGCAAATCGGTCCAGCCGTTTTCTCGTAATGTTGCTGACAAAGAAGTTAGCAGGTTTACCCGAACTGACCCAAAATGTAATCAGGTCGTCCCATGGTCACTCCACACCTTCCCTGAAAATTTGATGCAAATCGGTCCAGCCATTTTTTCGTAATCTTGCTGACAAAGAAACAAAGAAAGATACAAACAAAGAAATCGCTCGATAACAATACCTGTCTCCGGTACCGGGGGTGGGGTAATTAATTAATTGATTGATTAATCAATCAATCAACTAAATACAAAGGTAAAAGTCGCCAATCAAAGTTGGCAGATGCCAGCTATCGACAACTGGTCAGGATGCTGCACGCACATGTACTAGCTGTCCCCTATCTAGTCCACTGGTGTTCCCACTGTCAACTAATAGCTGTCGCCCACTTGTCTGGTCTTCCACGCACTGCATCAGTTGGAGACATACCTGAGTTCCCTGGCGACAGATGGCGAGCAATACACTGGATTACCGGCATTACGGGTGGCCTCTGATCACTGCTTTCGATCATCGGTCATCAAGCATCATAATCGATCATTACAACTGGTAACGGATTATGATGTCTGATTCACACCCTTAATCCTAACCTAATAAATTCCATTAATACGTCAATCAACACTCCTGAATCCTGTTCTTCATTTACAGCAGTTAATATTTCACCTCCAAGTCCCAGTAAATAATCATTATAATCAAAATGCATAACTTTGCTCTCATCCACATTGAAAATCGTATGCCAGTCAACAAACTAACCACGTGTTCATGCTATTTAAATCAATCTGCAACTGCCTAACCTCATAATCCGAACCAACTTGCTGAACTCATTATTTTGTTATCATTTAAGATCTTGCTTACAATTCCATCAACAATATTGATAATATTGATAAATATCACAAACAACAGGTGTTAGGAAATTTACTCGTCACAGATACTTATTATTCATTCGATGAACAAAGTCCTGGCCGACTGACAGTTGGGTGGGCCAGGGCGGCTGGCTAATATTCTGTACGGTTGTCAACTCTGTAACGGGTCAGAGACCCAAAGACCCGTAGAACCGAGACCCGAAGGAAGGGCCAAAGCTCGAGACCAGAAGGGCTGACAGCAAGGGGTGGGGTTCTTGGGGAGGGGCAGTGAGCCACGTCCCCACCAGCTACAAGCTCCCCCAGCAGGGACTGGGGCAAAGCCCCAGAAAATTTGGATTTCGACGAAGCATTTTGGGACACCAGAAATCACATCAGAGTGGTCAGATGATGTTTTTTTCATACAGCTGCAGTTGTTCCATAACCCAGAGATTGCACACGAAGTCCAGAGATCAAAGGCTGAAACCTGAAGACTTCCTGTCAAACCCGGAGAGCTGGCAACAGTAGTATTCTGCCCAGCCAACCGACAGTTTCTAACTACGCCACTGGATTGGTCATCACTCGGGCTAGTTAAGCAGGCAGGACAACACGTAGTGCAAATGATTGGTAATTTTTAAAGAAATAAATCAGGGTTAGAGTCAGATTTAGCGGTAATGTTAGGGACAGGGATAGGGATAGGGTAAGGGCCACGAAGGGTGAAAATACTTCGCGGAATGCGGAATACGGAATGCAGAATTCGACCACGTATACTTTGCAGAGTTACAGGTGCGGAATGTTCAGCTATCTGTTGGCAGTAGGGAACTATTGTAAATGTAGCCATGAGCTTATTCAGTAAATAGCGAAGTAGCCTACAACTTTTGTCACACTGCAAACTATGCTGAATTCAGCCAATTTTTTCTGCATCTGATTTCCACAAATTATACGTAGTCGAAATTCCGCACTCCGCGTTCCGCACAATATACTTACTAGGGCTCGAATCGATAAGGCAACATTGCGATATCGATCGAAAATCTTGACCGCTACGATATCGTAAACAATCAGCCCCAGACGATATCGTGTAATCGTCAACGACTGAGACGCACACGATCTGTTTGTTTGCTGTCAGCCTGTCAACGGAAGCTGAACTCTCACGGCTGTAGCGTGTCGTTTCATCCATCCCCTCCCCAGCCACTACAACCCTGTGGCAGGGCCATGCGTGTGGCTGCCAGGGTAGGTGGGAGCGTTTGACCGGTGACCGATGACACCCCGGTTTCCAAGGCGGGTATCAGGTAACGCATTCATCTGTTGTGTGAAGCATGACTAAATTGGTGCCACCGGCGCGATGCTGCCGTACTGACAGCGACTGCATGTGGGTCTCGTTTAGTCGGCGCCGCATCAGAACATCGCTGCACGGCGGCATGGCTACAGTGAAGTGGCAGACGCGTCTTGTCTCAGGCGACTTAGGTGGTGTATATCTGAGGACTGGAATAAAGCGCAACGCGTAGTATGCCTATTGTTTTCCACGTCAAGATTGCGATCTGTCTGATCTTTGCCACCGCTACACAATAGTGTAGGTCTACATGTAATTATATTTACAGTTTTACAAATGATACTAATACTAACACTTTGAAAAAGTCCGTGACAGCTGATAATGCGGTTCTCCAGTTCGGCGATCAAATGAAAACTAATGGACTCTCCAGTAGTATTGCACTCCAGCCATTCCCGCAGCACGGCTAAGGCATTCATAGCATCTCCGGCTGAAACCGGCCGACGCTCACAGCAGCTGTCATCAACGCCAGTATCCTCGTCGTCTTGTCTCGCCGCTGGGCTGGGCTGTCACCTGCCTGACTACACCCTACGATATCGCGATACAATGGCCTACGATATCGCGATACAATTTTTCTCACGATACTAGCCCTATTTGCGAGTACTTGAAATGCTCACTGCCAGCTTTTATGCGCGTGTTTAATTTTTTAGTGAAGTTTTCACTTGTCAGTTTTGTCGATAAGGCTGTACAGATCATGTGCAGTGCTTGAATTAAATAAGAGTAATTGTTTACTTATTGTTCTCTCTGCCGTTATCATTAATGTTATCAAGTTGTTTTTTATGGTACCATACAAATTTTTTGAGTGTACAAAAATTACTAGCTGGGTCACACAAAACATTCCGTAATTTGGTAATAGTTCTTTGGAACTGAAAAGTGTCTCATGAATTTGTGACGTTTGTATAGAAAGAGCTGGAGCAGACCGAAAATAGGTGGTCGTGCCCGGCCTGCCAAACTTTCGGCCCACTCTGCCCATTCTGTTTAACAAAATTTTACCCATGACTCTGTGAGCTGATTGGCCTGCGCAGGAGTGTAATGTGTTTATTGTTACTCAGGTTCAGCAGCTGCACCGCCGTCACGCACGCTGCCACAAAGATCGTGGGCTGCGTCGGTGCCAACTTTACTCTCACAGGATGCCATTTCGAAGCTGCTGACTCCGACGACACATGGCTCCGGCAGCGGACACTGCTGCCCTCTAGAGAGATTCCTCGCATCAGTCTATTTACGCCGATATTTACAACGCATCATGCAAGATCCAAACAACGTAAACAAATTCAACTGATTAACATCGTATTAGTAATCAGTAGAGCTGTCGAATTAACGCGTTAACGCATTAAAGAATTAATCGCGATAAAAAAATTAACACCGTTAAAAAAATTAATGCACATACATAAATTCTATGGAGCAAGAGTTCCAATGTGCAATTAAACTGCGGTTATTTGACGATAGAATAATATTCAATTAATTATTAAGAAAAAATGTCGGTTAACTTAATTTGTCAGTTGTCCATCATTGTTTTCATTGTTCGACAGCAAGTTCAACAGTGGTCGCATCTTGTGGATAAGTCGTGAACAGCAAGACATGTAGTCGTTCGCTGACAGCAGCCTACAACATGAACTATACCTGTCGAATTGATGCGTTAATTAACGCGTTAACGTGTGGTTAAAATAATTAATCGCGCGATTAACGCGATTTAAAAAATTAATCGCTCGACAGCTCTAGTAATCAGAGTAGTCCTTCAGTGCTTTGACGCTGTTGGTTGGGCAACAGGAAGGCATGGTGGCCACAAACCTAGAAAAGCTGGAATACTCAGGGATTTCTCTGAACATGGAAAACTCGGAATTCTGAGGAATTCTCTGCACCCTCAAGAAAAAATTGTAACAAACAAAGTGTTTTTAGTTCGTCATTCAAATATTTGTGTAAAACAGCTGTTGACTGGATAAACAGGATCATTAGGAACAGAGACGAGGTCAGAGTGCGGTGGTGACCTGTTATATTGCTGGAGTTGATGTGGAATGACCTTTGATGAAGGTCATTATTACATTTACTTTTTGTTGCGATAACCTGTGGAAAAGTAAGTTAATGGCTCTGGAAAAGCCTGGAAAACTCGGAATTTTTTCTCCTACTTTGTGGCCACCCTTCAAGGGCATCCGGCCTGCAAATGTTCTGCCATAATGGTTTCCAAGAGTTAACTAACCTGGAGTTACCTAGCCTGGAATAATTCCAGATAATGGGCTGGTGAACCAAAAACCGAGTGTGTGTATATGAGAGTAATTTTTTTTGTGAGTTGCACAATGTCTGGCGACAGCAACAACTGTGCGGTAGTTTTGTGCATGTTGGATCTATGGTGTGTAATGCCATCGTCGGCTGATTGTCTTGTACAGGTAAGTTGTCTGCAGCAGAGTGAGCCAGGTGTTGTCATGTTCAAACTTGACTGTGGACTGCAGTTCCGTGTCAGTATCAACCCAGCCACAATGCAGTCATTACGTCTCAAAGTGTCCTCACTGCAGACAACGGGTAAGTGATGCTGGCGGTAGTGGTGGTGATGATGATGATGATGGTGATGATGACAGAAGCATGTGGTAGTAGAGGTTAAAAAAGGTTAAAGCCGAGTACAGCTCTTCATGGAATCCATCTCAGAGCTACGGGGCGTCACTTGCCATATGGGATCACACAGTCTAACCTGCCACCCAACACAAGTGAACGTGCACTGCCATAACCCCAGCCAGCCAGGCCAGTACTCGATTTACCTACCTCGGAGTGATGGAAGGCTGAGTTGACCTAGGTAGCTTTACTGGGAATCGAACCCGCGACCACTTTACCGCAAGTCCGAAGCCCTGACCGTTATGCCACCAAGCCAAGAAGAGCATGTCATAAACCTGCCGCCTGGCAAAAGACAAGTAGGCTGACTGCAGGGAGCATGTGGGCATACCATCTTGACCATTGTCAAGGCTGATATATTCCAGTGTGTCATCATAAAAAGCTGCATGGACTTTGTGTATGTTAAACCAATGTCTGGATATTTCAGAGTCGATACACTTGAAAGAACTTTTTGAAATCTTAGACTCTCGAAATATTATTGCTTTTATTAAAGATATAAACTTTTATGAATACATATAATCCTTATTTTATATTAGCTAAATAGCCTTGATTTTACCAACTATTTTACCATTTCTGATTAACTCATAGGTTATATGTTTTTAATAACTTATGGCACTGAATGGCCTATATTGTGCTGATGTGCCGTTAAGCAACTACTCACTGGCTCAGTCTCAGTGTCTGGAGTGGTATAAGTGAGTGTTAAACGAACTTATACCACTCCAGACAGCAGCTTAACGCACTTACTCCACCATCGTCCAACAGTCGGTAGTGTAAGCCTACACCGTGTTCGTTTGTTCACACTAGAATGGACTCATGGAGTTATTGACCCGATGTACCACTCTAGACATAATGATAGAGATAGGCAGTACCAGTACGACCATGGAGTAAGTGGGTTTATGATGCTGCAGCAAGTCAGTCCGTTAAGGCGGACGACCGGTTATGACTGCTGTGTGGATCAAGTTGGCAAGTTTAAACTTAATGTGCCACTTTATTGAAGCCAGTGGAGTTCATCAATGAGAGTGGTTGCTGAGGAGGAGCAGAAGTGAGAATGTTGTTGCATTACAACTAATCACCAGGGCCAGCAGTATTCCACGGCACGTGGATTTTCACGCTGTGCCGCAGAATTCGCCATTTGCCGCGGAATTTGCTGCTTGACACTGAACAACGCGAAATTGCCCGCATTTGGTACATTTATATCAAATTGAAGGTTTCCCGAGCTCCTTTTTAATTTTACCATTTATAAAACAATAAAATCTAGAAAAAGCTTACTTTTGTGATAATTGTGAGTAGTAATGGCCTAATGTAATGTTTTTGTGTTACAGGTTACTATAAATTCCTTATACTTAGAAAGTGTTGTCAGTTAATACAGCAATACTTACTGGCCGCGGAATGTGGGGTATTTTGCTGATAATATTGCCATGGAATTTTGTGGAATATCACAAATTGCGCTGCGGAATTGGCAAAATTTGCCGCAGAAAAGGGGTGCCCTGCTAACTGCAAACATTTGATGCTTTCTTCATTGGCAAATGTTGTCGAGGGATTGCTAAAGTTCAGTTGTTTTTACCAACGCCTTTGCTGATTTTGTACATTTGCAGACTATGCAAGTTCTGGCCAGTGTCAGTGGGACGCTGAAGAACTGATGCTACTGGAGCGGTTCTTTGAAGCAAAGGTCAGCTGTCAGCTCACGACGTTTATAACATATCACATATTGTGTTTTACTGAAACGTTTCCACTGCAGTCTGTACAGTTATACATCTGTCGTATGGTGGCTTAGCATTTAAAACATTGGACTTACAAAAGAGAAGTTGTGGGTGTGAATCCCAGTCATGTTGCTGTCAGGGAACGACCCTGGGCAAGTTGTTCACACACATGCCTCTGTTACAAGCATTATAGTTTGATACCGGTGTAATAACTGGGGACAGTAACAGCAGATTGTGGAAGAGATGTTGTCTGTCATCCGTAACAGTAGATGTAAGCTCAATGCTGGCTCAACACCTGGACACAGAGATGAGCACTGCACCCATAAGTCACAGAGCTGTGAGAGGAGGAGGATGACTTGATTTAACGTGTTGGCACAAGATAGAATAAGTTGGTTTCAGTAAAAATGGAAACCTACCTAGTGGGCAGAATACAACTGGACTGTTGCATGATGATGATGGCGGTGTCAGCTGCTGCTGCTGCTGCTGCGGCTGTATAGTACCTACTTTTGTTTTTGTCTAACCAGCCATTTTCCTAAGTTAGGCCTACTTCAGGTTAGGTCAACTCTCCCAAAAGTTCATTTTTGGCTCTTGTTGTAACAAGACTTTACAGACATAATGACCTTGTTGGCATCCAACCAACAAAGTTCACCTCCGGCGTCTCCAGTCGGTGCAGATTGTGGCAGCCCATCTGATCTTTCGGGCTCAACATCATGACCACATCACCCGGTTCTTGGATCCCGTAGTCGGTTACCAGTTTTGCAGAGGATCACATTCAAGACGAAATGAAATGAAATGAACGTTTAATGGTGTTGCAGCCAATACAGCTGGATTACAACAATAAAATAACCTAGGCTACACTGTAAAAAGCACGATAAAAAGCAATGATACGGAGAACGTCACTTAAA
>Ga0209679_1000959_pt1 | contig 11510 bp, 10 predicted proteins | sample WorMetHEROISLAND_4_FD_187408 | JGI IMG/M metagenome (GOLD analysis project Ga0209679, IMG submission 187408) | Marine gutless worms symbiont microbial communities from Max Planck institute for Marine Microbiology, Germany - Olavius sp. 2 HERON... ...
TCCGCTATAATATAGGCGGCATCAGGCACTTTGATCGACTAACAAACAATTCATCATTGAGCTATTCGCACCATTCACCATTCCGCTATTTTATCGAAGTGATTACGATCACCGATCGGTGACCGAAATTGCGAAGGTTAAAGTCACCGATCTGATCACTACTTACCGAATTCTAGTGGCAATCATCTTAGTTTATTGGCGCTAGCTCCGTATGGTATATATTTTAATCTATGCAAACGTTGTTGTTTTGTTCATTTGACTGATTTCAAAGTTGGACGGATTTTGAAAAAGACTTGAGCGATTTTGAAAAGAGAACAGCGACAGCACATACACCGTGTCTCAGAAAAACTAGGCAAAATTATTTTTGTCAGAACTTAGACAAATTTCCACCGATTTTAATTAATTTTGACAGATAAATGGCAAAACGTCTGAAAATTTACGTGGTGTATTCACAAGGTAGTGTGGCAACACACATCAGGCTTTTTAAACTGTTTCAATAAAAGAAAGATCATTATGTTGACTTTAATCCCTTTAAATAAATATCGGTGATCGAATTTTTGGTGATTTGGATCACCAATCGCCCAATCGGTGACTTTAACTTTAGCAGTTTCGATCACCAATCGGTGATCGCAATCGGACCCCTATTTTATACCACTTTGCTCCATTTGTAGATGTAGACTATTTTGACGATCGGGAAACGTCTACAGCCGTTTTGGCCATTTTTCTTGGCACATGCGTAGAAACACATTATTTCTCACGGAAAATTGACGGAAAATTATAGTGGTTACTTATTTAATACTCCAGCTTAAATACGTTACATTACTATTCTACGATGTGTACATAATAGATATTCATTCGCACGTTGTTTATATGTTGCACGTAATAAAAAGCGTCATTTTCACATAGTTGCAGGTGGAATTGAATAGCTTCCGATGTTATCTGAATAGTACTCGACTAATACTGTTCATATATGGTGGTTCGGACTTAGGCTTGTTACTGTAATCGTACCGTTAAAACATTTTATACACAGGACCGTCTGGATCTGGATATGGATAGTCGGCGACGGTCTCACTAAAACGAGCCGAGACGACGCCGAGACACCTTGACCGATGCACAATACCCTGGACGTCGGGCCAGCCGCCGGGACAATGGGACCGTTGCGTAATTGGCCCGGCGTCGCACCAAGTGCACCGTCACGCCAGCCTATACCGGACCAGTAATTACTGTCTGTTGAACGTACTATGCTATTTAGGTGAAGCTTAAAGTGGTGATTTAGCTTTTGGCCTACAACGAAATCCATAGCTGACGCCCTGTTTCTTAGTGGTAGCAGAGCTTCTTGTTATCTGTCCAATAGCATAGCATGAGACAGATTATACAATCACTAGCATCTTTCTCTCTGTCTGTCCGCGCTTTTGTAGTCGAAATATTTATTCAATTTTGATGAAACTTTGCAGTTGTTTGGGGCCCAAAAAGTAAGAACAAGTTCGTTGGGGATCAACCTGCTACCTCTTTCCCCATTTTAAACCAATTTTCACCCCTGTAGTGCATTTTCAGTGGGAAGCTCCAAATGCAGTTGTGAGGCCCGTGGACCAATTGCGGGTTATAATGGCTCAAATGTGTCTCAGCACCATGTGCAAAGTTGAAAATGCTACAACCCCCTATTTTGCCCACTAAAACACAAGAAAACAAGGATCAGTGCATTTTCAGTTTGATATGCTTGGCTAATATCTCAGCAACCATGCCAGATATAGTGATGGTTTCAAAGGACCACCTATAGGAAACAGTGTGTAGCAAATTCAGTGGTCACATGGCTGATGACATCACGTGACCCAAAGTGATGACAGTATAAGGCAAGGGTTGATGTTGGGACTGATAACGGCGGATATTAACGAGGGTTGAATGCAACTGGTATAGCGTGACAGTGGGACAGATAGCGTGTTTCACAAAATATATTTCTTGTCCAAATCCAAAATCAAGTGCTCAAGTCCTCACCATTATGGAACGAGCTAATATGATGTGAAACTGGCCATCTATTCAAGTTAAACTGTGCCTTTTGGGCTAACTTTTGAGTATCTGAAATTTTGAATATTTGAATAAAGCCTTGAATCGATTTGACCAGGCTCAGCCTTTGATTTTTACATGGCGTCAGCATAGCTTGCTTGTATTACGTACAATCGGATTGCATTGTCTGTCTGTCCCTCTGTCCGTCACGTGCTGTCACTGTGTCAATATTTGCACTTTTCAGTCAACAGCCTTATCTCAGAAATGGTGCAAAGTTACTATTAATGACTAATTAATGAACTCGCTTACGCCCTTACTATTGGTGCCAGAATCACCGACCTTGGATGACCTTGAACGGCCGTTACGCACTCTGTTGCACAAAAGATGCTTCTTTTGCAGCCTAGCACGAAAATTTAAATGAAGATAGACCCATACTATCGGCGGCAAAAATCTAGGCCAGTGACTGTAGTTTCTGGCAATATAAGCTTTGTGAGGATTATTGCAGGGGTTCCCTGTGGAGGGGGCATCAAACAATAGTGGGGTTGTCAACAACGGCAATTTTCAGCATTTTTGTTGGCTATTTCTTTGGAAACTTTAGGGATAAGCACGGCATCATTATATAGCGATACACAGTCCGTCGTCGGCTTTTCAGTGATCCCAAAATGCATGACGTTGAATGGCTGTTTTGCGTTAAGTTCTGTTTTCATGCCGGTTTGTCTGGCGTCCGACCGTGCGACTTTCGAAAATAATTGCATGAAAACTAATAGCGGTAGACCATACTGTCAGTGGTGCAAATCTTCGGCAGGGACTGTAGTTTCTGGCAATATAAGGTTTGTGCGGATCTCCGTGCAGGTTCTCTAGGAAAAAGATGTCAAGAGACAGTGGGCCGCTTCATGCGTTATCACTCATCTGGAACTTCTTTTCTTGGCTTTCTAAAACAACTGCGTAAACTTAATACCGGTAGACCCATACTATAGCAGCTGTCATGTATTTTTAGGGACTCTTAATTTCTTGCAATATAAAATTCATGCGGATATTCGCAAGGGTTCTCTAGAGATGAGACATCAAACGACAGTGCGGTCGCGCGTCAATGCACATGCTGCTGTCGAATGATGAAGTTTATTCGCTGTGTGTGTAATAAATTAGCCGGATCATCGGACATAGGTTTCGGGCATGATGGACATAGGAGTAGGTCATTATGGCGATAGCAAGTAACTTATCTGCTGTTTCTAAGCAGTAGCTAAGCTTCTTGTTTGTTCTGGCCTCTTTGACTGAGTGGATTTTCTATGCGCAGTCCTGTCCCTCGGGATGCCTGCTCCATGCTCAGATCTGTTCTCTTCCAGCTGACTGCATCCTTAATTAGCATCTCTTATTCACTGGTTACTGATGAGTGATGACATTATGTGCTTTTCAAATGTTTCTGTTTTTATTGTTACATTATTTTTTTTTAAATTACAGAACAAATTTATAACGGAGATTACATAAATGAAGCTGAATCAGTGAATTAGTTAAGAAGCATTTTTACTGCACACGAATGTTCTTAATTGCATGTCAATTATGTTGTTCAGGACTTCTCGTAAAAATTCACTCATACAGTCTGCCAGTGCAGTACTCTTACACCAGTTTTGAATTATGATCTTCTGGTGTCACCCTCATTACAAATTATCTGATTATATGATGTTTGTATTTGTATTACGGAAACCGTACATATGAAACCAGGGGCGAGTTAAGTTGCTCAGCGCTGCCGGCAGCAAAATTTTTTTTTGCTATTTCCAAGTGGAGAATGGCGAGTAATGTGTTACCAAAAACATTTAGAAGCCACAACAACTTGAACTGTAAAGGATTTTCCGTGCTAAGCGCCAACTTTCCTCAATTGTGTTACATAGAACGGCAGCGCTACTGGCAGCGCTGAGCAACTTAACTTGCCTCAGAAGTTTGCTGAAACGTACCAACTCTGGACAATAGTTATTGTACTCACAGCTGTTCTCAGAGTGCTGAATTTATGCTTTTCACCTGAAGTATAAACTGGATAATTGATATGCAAGTAACTGTAACAAAACTACTGAAGTTGCTGGTACTGAAAGGTGCCCCAGTTTTTAACGGAAATGGTTTGTATTGTTTGTTTGCAGTCACTGAATTGAATAGAAGTTTATGTCACACACCAGTCAGTTCTGAAAGTTTGAAATTGCAAAACGTTGCTGAAGAAGTGACATGCCTTGCAGTTTGACGTTAGAATTCCGTGGTGGTGCAGAACTCCTGTTTGGCGGCGTTAAAGACCACCAAGTGACACTGCCCGAGTCAGACACGCAGTGGACAGTGCGCCAGTTGCTTGTCTGGATACGTGACAACATGCTCAGACAGCAGACAGACATGTTTCTGCAAGGTTCTACAGTTCGGCCAGGAATTCTTGTGCTTATAAACAACATTGATTGGGAGCTGTGTGGAGAGCTGAACTACTGTCTTTCTGACAATGACACCATTCTGTTCATATCTACGTTGCATGGTGGTTGATTCACTATCAATGAAGCATGAACATGTACTGTACTACTGTATAATATTTTATGTTTTCTCCTTTCTATTCGGGAAAAAATTCAGATCGTGATGACAGAGTTAAAGAGTTACTTTTTCTTCATCAAGATTCTTCCCAGCAGCCTTTGGCCAGTGCAAGTGTAATTAGTTGTCGATTTACAGAGTAGCTACTCGCACCTGCCATCAGGTTGACTATTTTTACACCAAAGGATTCTCAGTGACAACATATCACACACACAAACGCACACACATTTTGACACAATGGCAGCATGTGTCAGACGGATAGTCAGACTGACATCTCGACTGTAGTTACTACAGGGCTCTGCATAGCAAGCTATGCTGATGAAAAACCTAACATATGTGCTGCCTATTCATTAGACCTAGTTTGCAGTCACAGAATACCTCTGTGGTCTCCAATCTCCATCCAACTCAGTTGTTGTGCTTAAAGAAATGCATATCTGAGGTGATCAAAATGGTGACTTTAATGCATATGCATATGACGTATTGAGTGTTGTCATTAAAAACAGCTGCGTTGAGAAATGACTTGTATGATTGTACTGATCAATGTCAACCATGACAGTCTTCGTCATCGGAGATTATCATGTTATTTTCATTGCTATGTGATTTTTATACCAAATTTATAACGTATACTTTGCTCTATTAGGCCTATAGTTATGTGGTCCTAAAACTGGTATGTGATTGATCATTTAAGTATGCCTGCTGTCAAGTAATTTGTGCCATGTATACATATTCGTTTTTATTCAGCATCAGAACAGCGGCACAGATCTCGAGCCATATCTGTTATACTGTAAAATAATCAGCATCTAAAACACCGAGTCCAATAACAATGTAGAAACATGTAAAATTTGACAAAAAAATACGCAGAACAACAAAAGTAACTACACCGTGTGTAACTACACGGTGTGTCAAAAAAGAATACCACCAAGTTTTTGTCATACTTCGTCATATACTGACTGATTTTCGGTATTATTTCACTAACATTCTTTGGTGGAAAATTTCCAACAAAGCAGTCATTAAATACCCAACCTCACCTTGTTCGTGACACTATTTGCGTCACGTTTGATATTCAAAATGTCATTTATGCCCAGCACACAAGCTTAGGCCAGTCGTGCCACCCATTATGTACGGTCCTCGGTCATCCAAGGCTTGTCCAGTCCAGACCTTTTCTGTCCTTTCTGATAAGTTTCTATAGATCATAGCTTTAAATAGGTACAAATTCTTATTAAATGCTTTATCTTGTTCACTGAAGCTCATTTCAGAGGCTTTTCACTCAATTTTTCAAGCAAATCATCTGCTGTAATAATTACAAACAATGCGGAAAATTGATGCAGTAAGTAAGTAAAAAAAATTTTAAAAGCCGTGCATGTAGAAGTGCAGTTGCTGCCTACCATACTTCAGGACTGGTGAGTTCATCTTTCAGCAAGACTGCCACAGTGCACAGGCTGACACTCTAGTTTTCTGACATGATTAATATTTCACAAGGTAGGGGTAGTGTAGCTGTACGTTTGAAGTGTGAGAGATCTTTAGTGGTCACTTTATTGCAAATTTCCCGTGAAAGAATTTTGAAAATCGGTCAACATTTGACGAGATTATGACAAAAACTCGGTAATATAGGCTACATTTTTGACGTGATGTGTGGAAATAAGTTCGATGGAACGAGGGATCTCTCCCATTGTTGCGCTGTACCTATTGTGTTAACCGTCGTTACATTACAGCGACTGGGCAGTTATTAGAGCATCTTGTGTTGCCTTACTGTCATGCCCTACTGTCTGTTCACGGTTATTGTTGTTGCTTTTACATACTCTGGGCTAATAAGTGATGATGATGATGATGATGACGATGACGATGATGGATGACGATGATTATGATGATGATGATGATGATGATGATGATGATGATGACTGTTGGTCTCGAACAACAACCCCCCAGCTTCGCCTTGTCACCCAATGGGTCACATGACGTCATCGTTCACGTTACCACTGGAGTGGCTGCTTTATAACTTATATGATATAATATTATGGGGCCAGTATCCCTCTATTTGGCATGGTTAACGTACTGAGATAATAGATAAGGAGTGACCACAGACGCCAGTGATTTTTGTAATCTGTCTCATGCTGTAATAGGAGTGGGATAAATAGTAAGAACTTAATTAACTGGAAATGGCATCCAAAGAGACACATATAAGCCGCGCTGGACAATAAAAAATTTCTTGATTCTGATCTGGATTCAGGGTTTTCCGTGTCGCCACCAAGATGTAATCGATTGGACTTTAGGAGACGCTTCACCCTCCCAAAAAAATCACCAAAATCCATTCAGAAGCTTTAGAGATATTTTGTTCACATGAAATGATTGCACACGCGGACGGACGGACACACACACACACACACACACACACGGACCCAAGTACATAATCAGCCGGGAGCGCCGCTGATTAGGAAAAAATATTCCGGGTTAAAGTAATCGTGATAACAGAATTCTATAGTTATAAAGTCATGGTAGTAGGCATATAATAAGGGATGATGCACACAATGCTGCTGCAGACATACAAACAAGCAAAGCATTAACATCTCACACGAGTTTACGACAAACAGTGAGCAATTAATTTCACATCCATAGCGAAATTCGTTGTGGCTTTTGGCGTAGTGATGGTCTATAAGTATATTTATTAAAAAACCAAGCAGTTTATTTAATGTTGCATAATCGCCGAGTTTCGTGTAGTTTGATGTGCAGCTCTGTATAGACAAGAGCCAGAGTAACATGGCAACAGGCCGTATCGCTGCTAACTGGCGGCTTGAACCCCCAAATCCCTAATCTCCCTTTCCCGTGGGGAGACTGGAGCCCGTCTAACACGGTGTTACTTGGGACCAACCAAGTGTTCCTGCCAAATGGCATCTCATCAAGTCTAACAGCTTTAGCAAGGTGCAGGAGTGTAACAGACGACACCGTACACACATACATACAGACAAGTAAGTAAGTGGTGATATTATAGTGCACCCAAAAGCTAGCTGAACTAGCTTAATCTGGGCACTTTACCAAGTTGACAGACCACGCTACAGTAACATCTGTGGCAGTAGCAACGCCGCCTAAAAAAGAAAATGGCAGCCGCCGCCATTTTGAATTTACTTCCGGTGCAAATTTTCATCACAATCTAATCTCTCCGTTATAGTAACTAGTTTTATTCGTATGAAATTAGCGGTGACTGATTTAGTAAGTTTTTGTCGATTTTTTTTCGAGTTTTCGAGATCTAGCAATTTATAGCGTTATCACTCAATTTTCCCTAGACCGACCCTTGTTGCCATGGTACCGAAAAATTTTGGGAATTTGAACACAAAATTTGCTATAACTCGAGATGTCCAAATTGAACCGAAAGTTGGTTCGTATGAGAGAAGAGATCAAACATTATCCACCCGACCGAAAAAAATAATCATGTTAGGCAAATTTAACTATGTTAGTTGTGTGTGCCTCAACCCTATCCGTGATGCCATGTTAACGAAAATTTGAACATTTTATCCCAAAATTGGCTTAAAATCGGCTTCTGTGCACATACAGTCAAAATTTGAGTGCCCGTTTGGGGTTTATCAGGACGGCAAAGATTTTTCGCTGTCGGTCAAATTGTATCTGACCGACGTTCTTACCATGTACTGTACTGTAGCACAAAACTGGCAATACACCAGTAAATAACAATGCTAAAAACTTTTCAGTTTATAAAACTATGTAAGGCGGTATGAATCACCGCCCGATAGGGGCTCCCGAGACGCGCCATTTGAGATATCAACCGCTACAATCGGTCCCTGCTTTACCGCGGTGTTCAGACCTTCCCATTAAAACACAAAATGTCGTCACTCCTACCGTCCTACGGTCGCAAGTTTTAGTGATTTTCATTTGATTCTGCTAACTTTGCTACAGTAATGGGACAGTAACAAATAGCTATGTACAAAAATGAGTTCAACAGTACCACTGAAATAAAATGGCACACTTCCATTGCCATGCCTTCTAATCTTAGTCATACTGTTAATAAACGCGGAAAAGCAAAACACGGATTCGATGTTAATTGACAAAAACGTCTAAAAATGATTAAAAGAATAGTGTAATTTGCAAAAGGTAGAAAAGTGTTGCGTAGAAACTAAGCGTGAGACTGATAGGCAGGTGGCTGTGACGACTTCCACTTCATGGCTGGGTTATACTGGCCGATAAACGATCCGTCCTCGGTGAACTTGCCCGGCGTCAGACTCGCATAGTCGTTGAGACTCATCTCGTCGTCGCTGCCTAGCTTCCCTACCGAGCTACTTAGCGACCCTGAAGGACCGCCACGACCTGCTCCAGGGGTCGTCCAGACATCGCTTCTGTTACACACACACCGACAGACAGACAGACAGACAATGACCTGATCACTGACTGACTGGCACACCGTATCTGCACGGTGGGATCAAAAAACTGCGCCACTCTGCATTTTCCTGAATATCTAGAAAAATAACAAAAATAATTACACGATTTTTTTGCATATATAAAAGATCAGTGTATATATAAACACGTCTATAATATGCTGTTTGCGGAGCGCTTCAGCAAATGGTTTTCCACTACAGAAGTTTCAAGTCTCTGTATGAACTAAAAAGTGCAGCTATCACAGCGTGGCAACAACTGCAACAAGCGTTTCATGACAGAAGTATTGGTGAATGGCGACGTCGCCTTGAGAACGTAGTCCAGTGTAATGGCAGATACATCGAGCGTGTTGGCCAAATAGGTCTAACTCTAAATCAACAATGTTTGTGCTTTGTATTTGAAGTCATTCTGCATATTAATTTGTGCGATGTTATGCTGCAGCGTTGGTTATTGTTCAACTTTCGCCAGATGGCGCCACTGTATAAAATAAAATTATTGAACCTGTGTAAATAGACACTTTGGTAGTTTTTTAGATCTTCGGGAAAATGCAGAGTGGGCGCGTTTTTGTCCCACCCTGTATAATGCTACACAGCCGGCCTACGTCACATACAACTGTATCTGTTTTACTTCATTTCAATGGTTTGTTCCGAATTTAGAAGTAATGTACACCATGTCCATAAAACGAACATCACGGAACATGCCACTTTACTTCCATAACAACTATAATAAAATTTTAAAATTTTAATATCATTATCTTTAGCATCATTTTAACCACTCAGAAATACTGCACAGATTCACCTTAAATGCGTACACACCCTACACGATATGAAAACGAATAAAACAAAGAGAAACCATCTACAATTAATCAACGTCAACGCAGCATTCTGTTTAAAACAATAGGCAATTAGTCATGTTCAGCACAGCAATCACACGTTCAAAAGTAACTTCTCTCTGCTCACACTGTCATGTAACATTGCTGTAGATACCAACGCACAACCGACATTTATCAGGTAGCGTATTTTAGACCGTGGTTATATGTTAAATAAAACATTTGCAAAAATGTTTTAGAGCGGCGAAAAGTCGACGGCTCTAAAACATTTTTGCAAATGTTTTATTTTACATGTAACCACTGTCTATCTTTAAGCCGTGTTCGATCCTGCTAAAAATGTTTTGCAACGTTTTTGCAAATGTTTCAGTGTAAAACATTTTAAAAACATTTTTAGAGGTGGTTACATGTAAAATAAAACACTAAAACATTTTTGCAAATGTTTTGCAAATGTTTTATTTTACATGTAACTACGGTCTAAGGCTCAGAAGGTAGAATAAATTTTGCTGTGTGGGGGGAATTGACTTGGTCAACACAGTGTAAAGCAGATTACAGAGAATTACTGTCGAGAGTAAACTGTGTACAAGCGAGCAGCTAGTTTACATAACAGCAACGAAAAACGACAACAACAGTTAAACTTTAATCCGTTAACAAAATAATGCATTACTAACATCGTATCTGTACAACGGGAAAAATGAAAATTTAACGTTAGCTCAACAACTGGCAAGTAACCAGCTGAGTCCACTGAACAAAACCACACACACCTGCAGAAACATTTTCCAGCGGTGGGAAAGTTTACTTCCACATTTCCCGCCGACTCACTTTACTTAATCATTTCCACGTCTAATTTCTCCCTTTAGGCCTACCGGTGGCGTAGCTACGATTTCTGATCTGGGCTTCAGTTTCCCCCTTTTTGTGCCTTTCCCTTGACATAATTTTCGGTCAAGGGATTGCAGAATGCGACCTGGAATCCTTGGCTATACGCCACTGGTAAAATTTTTGAGTGGCGGCTGGAATCCGATCTGTCGAGCTAAGCGAGCGAGAAATTAATGTTGCGCGCGACTTTTCCGTTTGATATGATTTTCACTCGACGACCTTGGGGACACTGCCAGAGGTCCTGGCTATGCCAACGGTAGAATTGCTGATTTGGGCTAGAACCCAATCGAGCAAGATCATATAAGATCAGATACTGGTTTATTAAGAGTTGACAAGCGCAACTCAACAACAGAGAGTAAAAACGATACACACAATAATGTTGAGTAAATGTCAATAAATGAAGGGTAGCGGCGAACGAGAACATTTTTACACCTTGTGTCTTTTTCCAGTGATATGATTTTCCCTCGATAGAACAAGAAATACGTTCTGCGGAACGAGGAATCTGCCGTATTGCTGAACTACACCTGTTACTTTTAACTTGGTTAGTTGACATTTTATAGCCGTTGTTGGTTTCCAACAAAACCTCCCGCCTTAAACTTGTCATCATTTGATGGATGGACCGAAGGACAGAGAGACAGACAGACAGACATAAGGCCAGTGATTTTACGCGACGCTGTAGCATTGGGACTGCAGGTAATTACAGGCTACTGTCGTTCAATGGATCGTCTGTATGGTAGCTTGTTCGGATAAAGCATTCTTCAATTTTTAAGCCTCCGCTGCCGGCGTAGGCTATGTTTTCGGGTCGTCCGTCCGTGCGTGCGTCCGTCCGTGATTCACGTGGTAGTTTTATGTTTCCGCGATATCTCCAGTATCTGTT
>Ga0209679_1000960_pt1 | contig 11510 bp, 8 predicted proteins | sample WorMetHEROISLAND_4_FD_187408 | JGI IMG/M metagenome (GOLD analysis project Ga0209679, IMG submission 187408) | Marine gutless worms symbiont microbial communities from Max Planck institute for Marine Microbiology, Germany - Olavius sp. 2 HERON... ...
ATCCCAGATTTTCATGTTTCCACTATATCTCCAGTATCTATTGATAGATTTTCGTCAAACTTTTGTCACTGGTGCATCTTGGGACACAGATGACCTGTTTACGTTTTTGGGTCAAAAGGTCAAAGTTCAAGGTCACACCTGGATTGTAAAAAATTCTTGCTTTAAAACCCCTTGTATCAGAATTCACCTAACCCAGGTTTGCCTGGAAAAGGGCTGTTAAACAGTGTGTGTGTGTGTGCATGTCTTGCTTACATCTCAAAGAATAACGTTGCACAAATGTTTTATTTTGCATGCAACCATGGTGTATCCTCAACATATGTGCCAGTCTGCTGAAAATTTTTTTTACGAGATTTGTGCAAGATTTTTATTTTACGTGTATCCACGACTTAAGCTGTCAGTTTTTGGGCATACATTAAAGTTATCATATTGTATTGTTTATCATTCTTTATTAACGTGTATGGCGTAGGCTGAAGATGCTGATGATGGCGAGAAAGCATCAAAGCCACAGTCAAAGAGGAAGTCATCATCCGCTGCCGGGAAAGAAAAGAAACCCAGGTTTGTCAACTATATAATATAATATAATAAACGTGGTTCAAGAGGGCACAGGCTTATTGCCTCAATGTCCAGTACAATTAATGAAGCATATGTATAACAGAGTTAACTGGTTATGATTTCAATTTATATATTGCTTCTGCTTCCGGTACCTTTAATATCAGCTTTCCAGTTAAATTCGACTTCTTGGTCATTCCAATATTTATCTAATCTGCTCTTGAAACTATCTACAGACTTGGCTTTAACCTCTGTATGTGGTAGACTATTCCAAACTATCATAACCCTGTTGGAAAAAGAAAGTTTACAGAGCATACTTCACATGATCCTGACATATTTTATATATATTCCCTTTAGTTGCTGTAGTTGGAGTAACGTTGAATTTTATGGTTACCTCACTATCTTGCTTGTCTGTGATAATTTTGTACAATTCTTTCGTATCACCTAGTTCGATACTGTAATGTTGGAAGATCCAATGCTCTTAGTCGTTCCTGATAACTAAGATCTTTAATCTGTGGTAATAACGTAGTAGCTCTCACTTGAACGTTCTCAATTCTTGTTATCAATTCTTGATATTGAAAGGGTAAAGGTGTCTAAGCTCGTAATGAACACATTTCGAGCGTCACCTGCCAGCCGTATGGGATCACACATCACACCCAGTGCAGGTGAATGTGCCCCAGTTTAACCCCAGCCAAGTAGGCCGGTAGTCAGTTTACCTACCACAGAAGGATGGGAGGCTGAGTTGGCCTGGGAGGCTTGGTTAAATAATGAGATCCGTTAGGTATGATCTAGTTTGTTTTTAAATTCCTTTGACATCCGCACCTGGTTAGTCCCGATATTTCCACTCCTGCATTTTCAGTTCACACAACTTAATATAATGGAGCTTAACTTAGGCAAGTTTTCTGCATACTCAGACACAGTGTCACTCTATAAAACACACAGTAATAATAACAGTGCTAGTGGTAGTGGTAGTAATTATTATTATTATTGTTATTGTTATTGTTATTGTTATTATTTTTTTGACCCTTGGTAGGAGTTCCCGAGGGAAAGAAAACTTACTGGAAAATATTATTAAGTCTACGTATGACTTAGCCAATTCCCACAAATCGTCATCGTGGAAGTGAGCGGCCATTTTTCTTGTCCCGAGTTTGTTCCGAGTTTATCCCGTCAATAACTTTGGGATCCCGGGACAACTTTGGGCGAGTTATTCCGAGGGTAACCCGAGATTTGGTGTTGTTTCTTGTTCCAGGAATAACTCGAGATTCTCGTGATAATTCGAGTTTCAAAAACCGGACATTAAGATCATTATCCGGGTGGATTGATTTCTTGGGTGTGTTGTTTGTCGTAGGAATTTATTGCAGTTGTTGTTGTGTGTATTTGTGTAGTTTTCAGTAAAAGTGTAATACAGTAAACATGCTTATATAGTAATGTGCAAGATATGTTTTTATTCATATTTACATAGACGTCGCAAAGCGAACAAGGACGACGATGATGACAGTACACTAAATGACAACTTTGTCAAGCTGAACATGAAAGCAAAACGTTATCAGTCCAAAGGTGGGCCGGGTGGTGGCCCTCGACTTACGTACAAGCAACGACTTCAGCAGCGTAAGAAGAATCGTGGTATCTGCTATAATTGCGGAGAGGAAGGTCACTGGGCACGAGACTGTCGAAAACCAAAGAAAGGTACGTCACTTTATCTTGCTGTTATTCAGTATTCAATATTTTCAGGGGTTTCAGATCTACAGGGGGTCAAGATCTCGGTTGTCCCATTGACTTTGCTGGTCATCATTACAACAGTGCTGCCGCTACTGCGCGGCCTGTGATAATAATAGTAGCGTCATAATACCAAGGACAGCATTTGTGGCACTGTCATTATGGCAAGGCCGTGTGTCATAAATCATAATAGTAAAGACAGCATTTGTGGCACTGTCATTATGGCAAGGCCGTGTGTCATAAATCATAATAGTAAAGACAGCATGTGTGGTACTGTCATTATGGCAAGGCCGTGTGTCATAAATCATAATAGTAAAGACAGCATTTGTGACACTGTCTTTATGGCAAAGCTGTGTGTCATAAATCATAATAGTAAAGACAGCATGTGTGGCACTGTCATTATGGCAAGGCCGTGTGTCATAAATCATAATAGTAAAGACAGCATGTGTGGTACTGTCATTATGGCAAGGCCGTGTGTCATAAATCATAATAGTAAAGACAGCATTTGTGGCACTGTCATTATGGCAAGGCCGTGTGTCATAAATCATAATAGTAAAGACAGCATGTGTGGTACTGTCGCCATTACAAGAATTCACTTGATTCACTTGATGAGTATAGACCAGTGGCTTCCTAACTTTGGACCAAGCCACCCAACTTGGGATGAAAATCCGCCTGAAGTCACCAAATAAACCACATTCACTGTTACCATTTATTATTATTATTATATATTCGGAAAGCTGATGTGTGGGGTTGAAGGCTGAGTCGACCTGGATAGCTGGTTACATAATGAAGTGGTAAACCCACCTGAAGTCGATCACCTACCATGTACTGACAGGGCCTGGCTCATGTCATCTCTGTTGTTCAAATTGCCAACGAAAGTATGATCTGAATTTATAGGTTTTTATTTCCGCCAAGTGGATATGTGTGTCTGTGTGTGTATGTATCTGTACGTAGCGGACCGGTCAGTCAGAACGGTTTAAAACAGTTAAAGCTACGGACTTCGAATTTGACACGCATGTTCCCAGGGATAGTCCGGACATGACCCTTACAATTTTTTCGAAAATGGGGCGTGGCCGTAGTCACACAAACCCCAAATTTTGGGGCATTAAATGCTGTTAGCTCCAAAACAGTTAAAGCTACGGACTTCAAATTTGAAGTGCATGTTTCCAGGGACAGTCCAGACATGACCTGTTAAAATTTTTTCGAAAAGGGAGTGTCTGTAAAAATTCACTTGGCGGAGATATGCACTCTTACAAACGCCTTCTGTTTTGTTACTGCACTCGTTTTAGCTGCGAAACACGTCATTTTTAGAGTGCATGATAATTAAAAAGTATGATACCAAACTGGCAAGTTATGTGGCGAAGGTTTCGGCGAAGAAGAGGAGGAAGCTGAGCCTGGTGCCAAGACAAAGGGAACGTGTTATCGGTGTGGTCAAGATGGTCATTGGGCTCGTGCTTGTAAAGGTCAAAGTAGCACAGGTATCAACTTTGTTATGACTCCTTCAATGTGAAAAAAGGTTAAAGGTGCGTATAGCTCTTTATGGAAATCTGTCTCAGAGCTACGGGGCGTCACTTGCCACATGGGATCACACAGTGTTACCTGCCACCCGACACAAGTGAACGTGCCCCGCCTTAACCTCAGCCAGCAAGGCCGGTACTCGATTTACCTACCCCGGAGGGATGGAAGTCTGAGTTGACTTACGTAGCTTGATAGCAGCCCGGCCAGGAATCGAACCCATGACCACTTGATCGCAAGTCCGACGCCCTGACCGTTACACCACCAAACCACCCAATGTGCCGTGTGTTTGTGGCTCGTGCTTTTATAAAGAACTGATTTTACTCGCCGGCTACACTAAGCAGGTAAGACAACTAAAGGTAATAATCCTACTAAAGGTAATAATCCTACTGTTATGTGGCTGTCGTTACTGTTGCCTGTAGCCAGGCATCAGTGTGCCTCTTACCAAAGTTTTACAGGTACTCCTTGTGCCTAACCACAGAGGGATGGCCAGGCTGAGTTTTCCCGGGCTAGTTGATATACTTCAAAATAGTTTACCTTTGCACGTGTTTTCCCAGGTTGACTTGAAATGGTTTGATTGATCATGACCAACACATTACCCCTAAGCCAGGCTGCCATAGGTGTATACTACTGGATAAAACGTGTTTCTGTATGGAGACAGGTTGTTTTATATCTTGCATCTCTTCTGTCGCCCTCAGTTATTTTTAAATAAATTATGTATACATATGCTTGTCAAATCCGACAACACGGCACAGTACTGGTGATACAGAGTGTTATTAATTTGTACAGTTATGTATTCGTGTGTTTTTACTTTCATATGTCTTTTACTAGCTTGCCATTTCGTAGTTGTGTAATAAGTAAATATTTTACTTTGTTGTGTTTGTGACTCAAGTCCAGACATTTTGTCAGAAAGTGTTTAAGGTGATTGTGTATGTGAAGGAACAGTTGGTGACAAGCCAGACGATGAGTCGCTTAGCCCTCCATTCAAGCCGACTGGAACGTGTTTCCGCTGTGGCCAGGACGGTCACTGGGCTCGTCAGTGTAAAGGTGGTCAAGGTAATACAGGTGCTACCTGTCTTGCTGAGTGATGTCGGTCGCCTCGTTAGTTGTAACAAGTACGAAAGGTACTATGGACCCAGACGGTGCCTGCTTGCTTACTTACTCTACTGTATGCCTATGGTAAGCCCCGCCTGTGCATAAATATTCATCACTGTGCTCCACTGCACACCGTGCTGCAGCAGGCACAGTGCCATGCATTGTACTGCAGCAGGCCTCTGCAGTGCACGCTGCACTACACGCACTGTGCCGGCAGTATACTGCGCAGTATCGAGAGCATTTAATTAGGTAATTACTGATTAATCAGAAAATAAGTGGAAAATCTGAGACAGTCGATCTGTGAGTAATGTCAGCACAAATGTGTATGCAAAGTTTTGTTGCGCTCCGCTGCATATTAAGAAAGCCTTGGGGATTTTTAGAGAACTGACAACAAGAACAAGAACAACTAGAGTGGCTTTTATGGACCCGCCTTCCGGGTCCAAAAATCCACGATGCTGGATGTTTAAGATGACGACAGTTGTCCTTACTCTTTGATGCTAATTATCGTGTCAAGGAAAAAGCATGATGTTATGTGCTGCTGTATATTGCTGTAATTTTGTGACTGACAGAGTCATTTGGAGTATAGCGTGGTTTTTCATTTGTGATTGGTCGTTGCTCGTTGTTTGTAATTCTCTGCATCTTGTTACTTAAGACAAGTTTTTATCTGTTTAATGCTTACATTCAGGTCAGACTGTTAAAGGCGTCCACAAACCATCTGAAGTGTTAAACCTGAGAATGGTCGGTTTATGGTAACTGCACTGTTTGTCCTGCTGTGTCAGCCATATGGAATATTCAACCGCCAGATGTAGCTGTTTCCTTCCTTTAATGGTCCACACAAGTGCAATACAACTACAATGCAACTGTAATAACATAACACAAAAATTTTGTTGTATTGCAGCAGTCCGCACAAGCGCAATACAACTGCAATACGAGTTTTTTTACAACTGCTGCAAATAGCCTGCAGTTTTCTGCAAGTTGTAGAAAACTTGTATTACAGCGTTGTATTGCAGGGGTCCGCACAAGTGCAAAAAACTCTTGTATTGCAGTTGTATTACACTTGTGCAGACTGCATTATAAGTTTTAAATGTAGTCTTCTTCGTCTCTTTGATAAGTCATTCTGTTACTGATCGTGATGAGTAACACATGACCAACTGACCGACCGACCAACCGACCGAATCAATTGATTTTTCTTCATGACTGAGCATGACTGCTACTGTGCTAATGCAGATGGTGACAGTGCACATGTAATAATGTCAGTTGAAAGTGTTGCCTGATACTGTAAGAAAAAAAACTACTTCTGGCAGTATGTTCTTTTTGAAAGAAATATTTTTTGTGTGATAAGCAAGAATTTAGATTTATGATTGACTTTTAGGCTTTTGTTGAATCGTGGTGGATTATTGCTTGTTGACGATTTGCAGCAGTAGGACCAAATGGACGGTCTGACGTTGATGCCAGCAAAGTGAATGCAGCGGCTGCGGCAGCAGAGTTTGATGCCAGTGCCCAAGTTGCTGATGAGGAATTTCCGACGATGGAGGAAGCCGTTATGCTGTCAAGAGGGATCCGCACATCGATTAACAAGCATTCCACAGGTAGCGTTGAGTCTGTCTGGTTATGGCCGCCCTTTTGACAGTAACGACAGGCCATTATGTTTTGCTGCTGATGATGCTGCATAATCTCAGAGGTACCTCGGCCAATTGCTGCCAAACTTTCGCACATTAGGAAGTGAAAGTGGTTTGAGAAACTGGGTCAGAAATTTGGGGCTTCTTCCCATAAAATTTGAGGCCCAAAAACGTAAAAATTTGGGACCCGGTTTTAGACAACTTCCCGACTTGATGGCGAATAACTTCAGAATGGAACAAGATACTGTCAGTGGGAGAAGTGTTTTGAAAACTGCAGACATCCGACTAAGTGGAAATGTAATCTTCTGTACTTTGGCCCCTAACGAAAAAGTTATTGACCAAAGTTTTGACTCACCCTTTATAAAATTTTTCAAACGACCATGGGATCCATGGGACATTGCCCCAACAGAATTTTAACGTTGGTACAGGGTGATATACTGATACCTTACCAACCCGCCTGTTGTCTAGGGCACACTTCCATTTAAGAATATCTGGGACAAAAAATCTAAGATTTGCCAAAAATTCAGTGCAAATTTGCTTGTATTTTAGGAGTCAGCGGGGAACTAATCCAAAATTTTATACATAATGTATGATGAAAATTAGTACAGATTTTTAGGGGGCATTCACCCAAAATTTTTAGAACCCAAAAACTTCTATTTGAATTTAGCAATTTCCAATTTTTTTGCAAATAATTCCAGTACTGAACAGGATATCATCAATCGGAATAGTGTGTTGAAAATTACGGAGACGCTGCTATGTGTTAGCTTAGTGTTGTTTACTTTCGTCCACTGATGAAAAAGTTCGAAGGGTTCAAGAGGTTTGAGGATGGCAGTTTTGATCCACCCTGTATAAATTTTTCAAATATCTCGTTGCTTACGGGCTCTGTGCAGTGTTGTGTTGTCTGTTTGACAGATGATACTAATGACAGTTGTGAGGTCAGCAGTGACTCTGCATTAGGCATTTACCGAGCTCCGTATGAAAAGCCAACCCCACTGCGTTGTATCGAGCCGCTGTATCAACTAAATGAAGATGGATCTGTGCCCGGTGAGATATGTCTTCTATTTTACATGAACACCTGAATACGGAGGAAATGTGTGACAGAAGTTACTGCATTGTGAAATGCACGACGGAGCAGAGGAGTGTGTGATTTGCAGTAATAGCTGACAGTTTTTTTTTACATTTTTGCAGACACGGTGACCTTTAATATTGCTAACTGATTAATTAGTTGTAATTTGTAGGCAGTACCGTTTGTATGTCGTCCGGATTGTTGGCAGAAATTGTGAAATTTTTTTAGCAAATGCGCTGCTTCACTGTCCTCGTTACAGTTTTTAAATAACAGAATTGGTTGTGGAAGTTGCAGCCTCTTTATGCTGTTTGAAGTCAGTGACATGGCCAAACGCTTACAAGACCCATCATTTTAGGCGGCGTCAGTCCCCCAAGCGAAGGGGAGAACTGGCGGTCAGTACCCCCAGTTTGCCACGATGCCAAATTACTTTGGCCCTTTTTAACGTTATACCAGTCTTCTAGATGTTATTTTATGGTTTTGCTCGAGTTCAGTTATTTAGATGTTTTATTTTTCAGAAACTTCACAAGAGGTCGTTGATGCGCTGCGTATGTTTGGCTTCTCGAGTTTTCGTCAGGGTCAGGAGTTGGCAATCATGCGAGTCCTGTGTGGTCAGTTCTCTCACTTCTGTTCAGTGTTTATTTGCCCGGAAAATGTGTGAATTTCGATATTTCATAGAGCTTCGATGTTGTCAGGGTCTTTCGTCTGTCTATGGAGTGAGCTAGTTCAGTATTTCAACGAAGTTATGGGAGGTCTGTGATAATCTCTTCTGCCAGCTGCTCCCATCTCCAGCTTCCCTCTTCACGTGCTCGTATGTCCTGCTGGTGATGTTGCGTAGCAGTTGTAGATGCTTGCTTTACCCAACGTCGTCCCTGCCATTGTGTCATGTAACAGTGATTCATGGCTCGGGATGTGTCCAGTCTGACTTTGTGTTGGTGTACTGTATTTCGGATATTCCTGTTTTATCGTACTTTCTGGAGAACTTTGTCAGCCCTGGTGAGAGAGACTTGGGAGAGGAAAAGAAGATTTAGATCAGAACTGATCATCATCATAGCCCTTTGGTCGTGAAAATCAGAGAAGAAGAAAAAAACTGTTTTGTAGCTGTTGAAATAGGTGGGAGTAATAATAATAATAATAATAATAACAACAACAACAAGCTTGAGAATGTTTATGGTGCTGTCATCGTAGCAGAGCCACTGCGAGAGTTCACACTGCCGATGGCATTTTACCGCTAGACCATTCCATTCCAATGTGGGGCAAGTCAGATATAACTGCCCTGTAGGCTTAGACCACATACCACTAGACCATTGCGACCTGTAAGTACACACAGTTAACAGTTCACAACGTGTGCTATCTATGCATTAGGTTTGTCAACATTGGTCGTGTTGTCAACGGGAGCGGGCAAGTCTCTGATCTATCAGCTCTCGGCTTATCTCTATGCTCAGCGAAGTCGCTGCATTACGCTTGTTGTCTCGCCGCTTGTTAGTCTCATGCAAGATCAGGTTGAGCTGCTCGGAGTTTTATTTAGTTAAGTTGTTTAGAATTAGTCTGATATGCTTAAAAGTTGTTTATACTTTGCCTTACGAGTCGGCGTTTTATTGTAGTGACCTATAATAAAGTCATTGTGTTTTGTCGTATTTCTAGTGTGATTTTTGTTATATTTCTCTTCTTACCGTACTTTATCTTTCACGTATTGTCAACGTGCCTAGACTAGCCTTGCTTTGAGCAGCATGTTAGCGACAGTCGTGTCCTTTGCTGTACATTTATAAATAAATAAGTAAGTAAATAAATAAATAACTGTAATGTTTTGTTTTCTGTCATTGCTGCTGCTGTGTATTACTGTCCTGTGCTGTGATCCACTCACATCACTGGTTAAAATCCTGTCACATACCACTCATCTGTTCTGCACAGGCCATGATGATGCAACTGTCAAATGTTTGACAGTTTGTGGACCTACAGCCACAGTTGCAGTGAAAAGGTTAAAGGTTAAACGTGCGTATAGCTCTTTGTGGGAACCCATCTCAGAGCTAAGGGGCATCACTTGCCATATGGAATCACAGTGTTACCTGCGACCCGACACAAGTGAACGTGCCCCGCCTTAACCCCAGCCAGACAGGCCGGTACTTACTTTGCCTATGCCGAACAGATGGAAGGCTGAGTTGACCTAGGTAGCTTGATAGCAGTCCGACCAGTAAACCCACAGCCGCTTGATTGCAAGTCTGACGCCCTAACTGTTACGCCACCAGTTACGTTACGCAGTGATATTGGCAGTGGTTATGGTAGTGATGTTGTTGTAGTTGTACGTGTAGATATTGTAGTAGTAGTAGTAGTTGTTACAAAAGATTATCTTGTCTGTGGCGTAGGTGAGTGAACTACCAGATTGTGTCCGTGGTGCTTGTATTCACACCAACATGACGCCCCTTCAGCGTCGCTCAGTGATGGAGTCCGTGGCGTCTGGTAATGTGCACTTTCTGCTGCTGTCACCCGAGATGCTTGTCGGTGGTAGTGGAGTTGGTAGTGGTGCATCATCCGGCATTCTGGCTCGATTACCACCCATTGCTTTCACGTGTATTGATGAAGCACACTGTGTGTCAGAATGGTCGCATCATTTCCGACCGTCATATCTCCGTGTCTGCACGGTATAACAGTTTTTCTTTGTATTTACACATCACGTTGTGCCATTTACATCGATTCAGTTTTTACACTGTACAGTTCACACGCTTCTTATGCTAAGCATTACATTTTTGCAGTAAAATGCACATTTTTGGTCCCTTCATCATTTATTATTTATGTCATTGTGCCAGCGATCATATCTAAAGGTTTAAAAATTCACTCAGAATAACTACATTTGTATTGTTTACACTGTGTTACTCATGTTGTGTTGCCAAGTTTTTGTCAGATTTTCCTTTTTAAAACAGGTTCAGAAAAACCCAAGTGTTTTTAAAGAGCCCAACCCACTTGGTTTTGGGGGTTTTATTGGGTTTTGGGCATTATTGGGTTTTTCGGATTTTTTATTTGAACGAGTAGTTGGTTGATTTAGCTCATCAGCTAAGCTTTTATTTAGATTCACCAGTACTTTAGATTATCTAAAAATTTGCAAGTTCTTTACTTAACGGTCGTTAGAAGCTGTAAACATAATGAAATCTTTAATTATTACTGATATGACAAACAAATTGAGTTGCGTTTGGTGATGGTTTTTGCTGGTTTTTTTCAACAGGTTTTTGGGTATTACCCGGGTGTCTGAACCCTATTTTAAAACGTACTTCTGCTTGTACGTTTTTGATTGTGAATCTGTTTGTTAATTACTCGCATACTTTATCTGCAGTTTTTATTTTGCATTGAGCTGACTTGACGCAGTGTCGGTTTGATGGTAGGCAGTGATGCAGTATGTAAGTGTCGATGTTTTGCGTACTTACTTACCCTGCAGAACAACTGGCTGACCCGGATGGACATGGAAAATGGCTACAATGGCGTTGTTTGTGTGAGTACTGTAGGTGTTGCGAGAGCAGTATGGAGTACGGTGCATGCTGGGATTGACGGCAACAGCGACGATGACAACAGCGGTCAGCGTAGCACGTCATCTGGGCATTGTTGACGATGCTGCGGCTACAATCCGTGGTGCGCCAATACCAACAAATTTGAAGCTGAGCGTTTCCAGTGACGGAAACCGTGAGCAGGTCAGGTTTCTTGTGACCATCTGAATTCAATGTTTTCATCAAATTTTATTTCCAAATTTAAAATTGGTTTGAATGTTTTGCTAATGTTTACCGAGAAGCAGCAACGTTTGTATGTGGCGTACTCAACAGAGTCTGTGTTTTAGTAATCTGAAGCATGTGTACCATAGCATCTGTTCTTAGCTTGTAAACTTTGCAGCTTTTACCCGCGCGATGCTATGCTAGCGCGGGTCTTTGCGACAGCGACGTGTCTGTCTGTCTGACTGTCTGTCTGTCTGT
>Ga0209679_1000961_pt1 | contig 11509 bp, 9 predicted proteins | sample WorMetHEROISLAND_4_FD_187408 | JGI IMG/M metagenome (GOLD analysis project Ga0209679, IMG submission 187408) | Marine gutless worms symbiont microbial communities from Max Planck institute for Marine Microbiology, Germany - Olavius sp. 2 HERON... ...
TAAATTACCCGGGTACTCCATGGGTACCCGGACACCTGATGGCAGCCCTACCGCCGAGACTAATGTGACGTGCATGCAGTCGCAGCTCGGCGGAGAGACACACACACAGACGCCAAGCATCACAATACCTTCTCCGCTCACTAAGCGGCATAGGTGATAAAGAATCCTTTAAAAATCTGCGATCCGGATCACCACCAAAATCTAATTTCGCACAATTTTATATCTGATTTTTAACAACTGCTGCATTTTAGATGATTTTTGATTACAATAGAAAAAGTGCACTTTCACAATAAAGAAATCATCAAACGATGTTACTCTACTTCACAACTTGCAGTCATCTAGATTAATAAAGTATACTATAAACTACCACTTTCAATTTCTGTTTAACCAGCCAGTTTTTCCAGAGAGACTCCGAGTTAGGCCAAATCTCACAAAGATAAATTTTTGGAAACTATTCAAAACATGACCTTTACAGGTTGGATGCCATTCCTGCACTCAACCAACAGCATAAGCACTGAAAGGTAAATGTATAACTAGAAAAAGTTGCACTCGACGGTAGCGTCCAGTGCTGTGCGCCTCCACCGGGATGGCGTGACCTTGAACTTTGCCCTTTTGACCCAAAAACGTAATCAGGTCATCTCTGTCCCAAGATGCACCAGTGACAAAAGTTTGGCGAAAATCCGTCAACAGATACTGGAGATATCGCAGAAACATAAAACTACCACGTGAATCACGGACGGACGGACGCACGGACGGACGGACGCACGGACGGACGACCCGAAAACATATAGCCTCTGCCGGCGCCTACCGGCGGCGGAGGCTTAAAAACACAAGTTTATAAACATAAAGACAGGAAGAAAATAAGAAACATTTACAGACTACAAAGCAGTCAAAAGTTCAAACCTCCGACGAGGATTTTCATGTTTTATTCTTGGCTGTCTATAGGGATCACAACAGTAAATAAAGAATCCCTTAGAAAATTCCAGGATCCAGATCGTGATAATCAACAAAACCCAATCCACTGTTCCTTGGGCCACGCCCTATCCCTCTGAAAAATTCTGTCAAAATCCGTTTATAACCTTTTGAGTAATCTAGCAGACAGACAGACAGACAGACAGACAGACAGACAGACAGACAGACAGACAGACAGACAGACAGACATGGGTAAAACATAACCTCCTTCCTTCGCCAAAGGTAATGATAACTGCAGTATGAGCAGTAACAACAAAGTAGAGATTGTATGAGTACAAAACAAACTCACGATTTGGTTCAGCATATATGCAAGATGTAGACATGGCCAGAGGAGGGGAGACGAACCGTCGTGGACACAAAGGCTGCTGTGCAAGTCTAATGAGAGGTCTTGCATGCTGCTTGGATGGCTTTCGAAGAACAAAAATCTCGTCTCTGTTAACTGCAACATCAAGTATGTTTTTGCAACTGTCCGTGTACATAAACACGATCTGCTTTGCTTCTTCTGGTGAAACGACAAGAAGTGCAGTCGACGTGTGGCTAACTAGAAGTCCACCGCAGTAAACATGCAGCAGTCCAAACTGAGCAGCAGAAAAATCCACAGCCGTGGTTTCAGTTTTGGTTTCAGTCCGAGTGCAATCAGATGCATGATTTCTGGACAAAGTCTGCGGATTGGCGGAAGAGTTGGTAAAAATCAAAGTAGTCTGAACAACGCCATTAATGTCTGCTTTCCAGAGTCGTAATCCAGGACGAGCAGCATAGACCACTGCCTCAGCTGGCATTAGAGACCCTGGTCCAAAAGTTGCACCAAAAGGTCCAAGTCTGAAAATACAGTGCACACATTTTCACACGTACTGTCAAAAATGGAAACACAAAACACAAACAAGATGTAACGTTTTATATAATAAAGAAACTACACTTAAAAACTCACACAGATTAAACGATTCATTTCCACGTAAACCAAGGTTATCAAATTGAACACCATCCCACCACCTCCTACTACTATTACTACATTCACCCTTTTAACTGGCCACTTTTTCTGGAGTTACTCCAGATTAGACTGTGTATCCAAACGTGAACTTTTAAAGTTGTTTGATTAGCACATTTTACAGGTCGGATGCCCTTCCTGTCACCCAACCAAAATAGCCAAATGTGAACTTTGGGTAAGTTTTGGAACATGTTGCCACCTCATCTCAAGAACACTTAATGTTAGTCGCGAACAGTTCAAGTTGGGCCTTAAGACTTGTCTCTTTATGCAAGCCTACTCACAAAAGGCGCCTCTGAGAACTTTGTTTAAGCGACGCTTTACAAATACTAGATTTGATTGATTGAAGTGTTGGAGTTGTACTTTTCACCAGCTAAATGCCCTTCCCGTAATCCAACAAACAGCATCAAAGCACTGACGAGTTAGTTCCATCACTGACTGAGCTAATATGCACAGACTGAATACACACAAACACACTATTTATTGCCAAAATATATGGTAGTACAATACAATAATAATGATGTGGTAGGCTACCAGAGGGGCCGAGGCCCATCAATGCTGGCCACCTATAGTAACAAACGCAACTGATATTATCAATGTATAATGTATGTATTCGTCACTAAACGAGTTAACTACTGCAACGCAATGCTCTATGGTACATCTGCAGTGGTCATCTGCCGACTACAAATGGTACTCAACACCGCCGCTCGTCTCGTTGTCGGTCTTGGTAAATACGACCACATCACACCGGTTCTTTGCAACGTCCTCCATTGGCTGCCAGTGCCTCAGATCATACAGTTCAATATTGCTGCACTGACTTTTGACTGTGTCCGAGGTACTGGGCCTGCCTACTTCACAGCATTGCCTGCACAGTTGCTGACAATTCTGGCCGTCCTCGTCTCCACTCGGCCGAGTGTGGTGATCTGTTCGTTCCACGAACCAGAACAACTAGGCTCGGTAGGCGGAGCTTCTTCACTGCAGCTCCAGTTGTCTGGAACACACTGCCACTTCACCTTCGCTCGCCGTCCATCAGTCGCAGTCAGTTTCGAGCACGGCTCAAGACTCATCTTTTCAGGCTGGCCTTTCACTGACTTTTCCTCTGAGAACTATTGAAGAGACTGATTGAAGTGAACTGAAATGAACTGAAAAATAAACCACAGAAAAAAAACACGAGACATCAAAGAAAAACAGAAAGACTGACAGACAAATAGAGAAACCAATGACATCAAATTCTAAACAATAGCTCACATCTTTCGTTCTTGTCGCCCTACTTGCGCGGCAGTTCGTTCATCGCCAACACTGCATATGAAAGTTCGCCGATGGGTTGAGATCAGCAAGCAACGATGCACGTAGCTCAGCTGAACAATGCCATGAGATTCCTCACAGATCATATATGCACTGCAGTGATCCTGCAGTAACAACAGAAATGACGATCAGGTTGTTCTGAATACTGTCACTGGCAGGGTTGGCCGATTTAAATCAATGCAATTTAAATCAATGATTTATATCGCGATATGTCAAAAAATCAGTTGATTTAAATCATACTTATTTTCGCGTTTTCAGTTTATACTATGCTGTAAAGCATCATATATATAGCCAAGATAATGAGACTTTTATTAAATGCTGCTTACTTACTTTTTGGTTAGCAACAGTATACTGTAAAACCCAAAATTTCCGCGTGCCCTTTATTTTGCGAATTTCGCGACCCTGGCAAATTCGCGAAAATAACGGGTCACGAATATTTGAACGGTAATTTAATGTACTGTATTACTGGTAGTTCAGCAAGTAAAACGCCAAAATTAAGGGTGCCAAAATAATTTCATAGCTCTAACCGCCAAAATTAAGGGCAGCCAAAATTAAGGGTTTTACAGTAACTGGAAAAAGCAGAAGCATGGAGGACATGTTGTTTATGTGATTGAGCAGACAGACCAGTTTCAAAAGTATGGCAAAACCTTGGCACAAAAATACAAATTTAAAAAATCGAAAAAATCTGATTTAAATAAAAAAAATCCGATTTTTTTTCGATTTTTTTAAATCACGATTTTACTAACCCTGGTCACTGGCCATGGGTACTACTGCCTGTTAGATCAGCTAAGAAGACAGCGTTACATGTTACGAGAAGTGATGACAGCACTGTCAAACAAACACCAGAGTGGACACTGCAAGCCCACAGACCAAAGAACTCCCGGAAGAGAGATCTTGAGAAAAATGTAGACAGCAGGATTTATACCCACAGTTATACAGTCATAGCACTCTTAGCTCCTATCAGCCTGCTTATCTCTGCTCTCTTCTCAGTTACCACACTCCTACATGTTCTCTACATTCTGCCAACACCAATCTGTGTTGTCAGTTCCACATGTCCGCATAACTTTTGCCTCCCGTGGTTTTAGTGTTGCAGCCCCCACAGTCTGGAACTCACTCCTTCTAGCACTCGTGGTTCTTATTCTATGCACACTTTCCGTCGCCTTCTTAAAACTCACTGCTTCCAACAGGCCTTCAGCTCCCCCTAGCGGCTCATCCATATGCCTCAGATTCGGCCACTGGGCAACACCGTGCACCACAAATATTCATTTACTCACTTACATACTTACAAAGAGAGAAAGATGAAGGTGATAGCATGCAGCAAAAGACAGAGCTGGATGGAGTCTAGTGTGGCCTATGAGATAAGTGATCTGTGGTCGATGTTCTGCTGGGAAAGACAACGCATAAATCAAAGTCAAGTAAACCACTACTGTCCATTAGTGTGGTACCTTAGCTCCTGCTAATCAGCTGTCAAGATTATAAAGTGCTGCTGGTCGTGAGTCTGACTCTTGTAAGCGGTGCGATAGGAAATGTCTAGACTTCTACCTTTAACCCGTGTGTGTGTGACTCACACAGAAAATTTTGCATGTAGTTAGTTTCTGCGATTCAAATTTTAACAAACCACTGATCCATAGTTGGTCCTCTGCTTCACGCGACAACCGTCCCAAAAAATAACTGAAGTCTAAGAAATCTACGCAGCATACAGATGGCACAATGACAACTAGATCACAGAATTTTTATCACATTTTTATAATGCTGGACATCACATAGCTTTGCATTTCCTAAATAACACCATGCACACAATATTTCGACATCATCAATAGCAATTTTTTACACACAAAATATTGCAAATATTTGTAACTCCTGTGGCTGATATACGTACAGCAGTAAAGTCGAACTCTGTGCAGACAACAACACCGGCTGAGTCGCCACTAAAAAGCTTCATGCCATTCAACGACCACTCAAAGTATGTGACTGACGATCGATGAAGATCAGAAACAGTGTATGACTTCAGGAGCTGCAACAAGAAAATACACACATCACTGTATATCTAGCAGAGCTGATATAAAGTACAGTCAAGCAATTTGTAAAAATTAACTACAAAAAACTAATACCAAAACTGTATAAGCTAAAGCCTAATACACACTGCTGTACTTACTACTGCTACTGCTACTGCCACTGCTACTGCCACTGCCACTGCCACTGCTACTGCCACTGCCACTGCCACGACGACGACGACGCCGCCGCCGGCGACGACGACGACTACTACTATTACTACTAATACTACTACTACTACTACTACTACTACTACTATAATAATAATACTAATAATACTACTAATAATAATACTACTACTATACTGCTTTTGTTTTTTGTTTAATCGGCCTAATTTGAAAGTTAATGCAGGCTGGATCAGAACCTTTAAAGAATGCTATACAGCAGGTGCTTTTATAGGTAGGATGCCATTCCTTTCACCTAACCAACAGCGTCTGAGAACTGAAGGAAACAAACAGCCATAATACTTTCAATCATCCCCTTGTACTGTATTATTATATAATTTTTAATTAATATGTTTCAATTGCCAACAATCAACTTTGAAACAAATTAGTAAGTTCGTTGTGATTAAAACATTCAGTGAAACATCTCAACCACTAACAGCTCGTTGCGTAACAACTACTTTTGTTTTTTCTTTACCCAGCCAATTTTTCTGCAGTTACTATATTTCAGGCCAGGTCTGCAAGAAAAAACAAATTTTTGTGAAGTAGAGTAAAGTAAAATAAAGTAAAGTGTCAATTCATATAGTGCATTCTCAAAAAAATCTCTAATGCGCTCAGTACATCTCGTCAATATTTCGCAAAAAAGTGTCTTCAGCTGACGCCTAAAAATGTTGAGACTCAGTGCTGGATTGCTAAGAGTGTCTGTCAGCGAATTCCAGGTCGACGGGCCCGCAACAGCAAAACACCGACGACCAAAACTGTTCAGACGATAGCGCGGAACAATCTGTGAACTGTTAGAGGAGGCCATATGCCCTTCCTTTTCCCCAACCAATAGCATCTTTTCTACTGGTCTCATAAATAAAACATTATCATCATCATAAGGCACGGCCGCATTAAGGGTGCTGTAGAACTAGGCCTACAGTCTGCAAGAAGGGAAAAAATTAAGCAGTTAGCGTGTTATGTGTACTTGGGTGTTGACAGAGGGGGCAGTTTGACAGTTGCAGTAGCCTTATGTGTCCACATCATAAAGGTACGTATACCTGTGAAGTTTCTAGTCACTGAGAAGCCGCAGCAGTTGGCATTAAGACACAAAAAAACAGCAAAATACAGTACACACAATACAAAGCTCTGAATGAGAAACTGAGCTACCTGGCGTGACTTTCCAGGCACGCCACTTGGCAACTGAAATATGCAAACATCACCAGACGAAGACCCGACAGCGAGAATATGATCAATACTTTCTTTCAACTTCACGCGTGTTACTGGATCTCCTCCAGGCTGAAATAAACACGGCAAACACACACTACTGAATGGCCTATATTGTGCTGATGTGCCGTTCAGCGACTGCTTACTCATTCTCTCTAGCTCGGCTTCTGTTTCATCAACTTGTTGCTTCATGCTCACCACAGCTTAGGCAGGATTCCCGAACATCTCTCAATGAAATACTTTTACAGTTGCTCAAGCTACTCATTATACAGGTTGGATAACTTTCCTGAAACAAAAGAAAAGCAGAAGACAGAATTGGTTGGAAAGAGTTTAACAAGAACGTGCCAATTGGCAGCAGTGTTATTTCAGTTTGGAAATTTTTTATTCCAGTTCTTATTTGGTTTGGAAGTAATCATATTTGTTTATATTTAGTTCTTGTTGTCTGAAAAGCATTCTCGTTAGTTATTATTCAGTTCTTGTTCTTGAAAATTAAATATTTTTTGTTCTTATTCAGTTCCAGTTCTTGAGAGTTTAATCGCTTTTGTTCGATTTTCTTCCTAGGAAACAAAGCTTTCTATTTTACGCTTCATACAGACACTTGAAAATAAACATTGCATTGCTACCTATGCAATCAGGCAAGCACTAAACTTTTAAGCTAAAAAGAATACTGTTACTCCCTCAGCAGTCTGGTTCAAAGAAAGACTTCACTATGCTGGCTTTCCTTTACTGTATGCCACCCTCCCACACACAGTGGTGCTATGTTGGAGCTGTGCCTTTTAACGCGGTCTTCAGTGCAATGTGTCCCACAAGTCGTATATACTGTGCATAATACAGTAGAAACTATCACAACAAACCGTAACAGTAACCAGCATGATACAAGCTGACCTGCTGAAACCAAACCGGCCATTAGGCTGCTTAAAACCAAGCTTTCACTTCGGTTTGGTTTCACCAAAAACTGTGGTTTCGGTTCCTATTTCGGTTACCGGCACAACACTAAGCACTGGCGTCCAACACCATGCTGAAGTCGTGTACGACGATCACTAGCTCAGTGACACTTCAGTCCATCAAAATGCTTCTATTATCTTGTGGCAGATGATGGAGCTGGTAAAATGGAAAGTTTGACAGAATATTTTCCATTTTTGATACGCTTCAATGCTTGAGAATATTTTCATTCGGATTTTAATTTTTGTTCCAGTTTTTATTCAGTTTGGGGTCATTCTTGTTAATTTTTAGTCAGTTCTCGTTCACAAGATCATTTTAGCTCTACTTCTAATTCTCGTGCACGAAAAGGCAATCACTTTTGTTCTTGTTCACAAAAATAACACAGATAAACAAAAGACGGAAGAAGCTCTTCATGATGGGATGATGCCCAACAAACAATGTCAAGCAGTAAACACAGCAAACACTTCATCAGTGTTTATGTTTCATATACAAACTACTTCATGTATATTGGTTGGTACAGCCACATTTGCTGATAATGATCATGTGTATATAATGTTAACAAGTTTGAAATTACCCACATAATAAAATGTAAGGCATGCTTCCAGAGGCAAAATAAATGAAGTAAGATAATTGGTGCCTTAGACGCATCCTGAATATCCACTGGACCGAACTGATCACCAATGACGAGGTCCGTTCTCGTACTGGGCAGCCATTCTTGTCAGACACTGACCATAGACGCCGTCTCTCCTTCTATGGTCACCTCAACCGCGCCGACCCTTGGCAGGATCATTACCGCGCCCTCCAAGCTTGCATCATGGGTCCTCCTGTGGAGTGGAGACGGAGGACCGGCCGACCCAGACAGATCTGGCTCAGAACGGTGGAGACCGACCTACGACCAATGAACCTTGGCGTCAGCCAAACGATGTGCACAGGACAGAGCGGCATGGCGACAACTCGTGACAATGGCTACATCTACGACAAGCCCCTGAAGAAGAAGAAGATAATCCGACTCAATTTTTGCTTGTCTGGAATTTGTCACAGATTAGGAAGAGCAGACAGTGGCAAAAACTGATGACTCTGCCATTGTTTAGCATTTGTTAGACTACAAAAAATTTGGAACTGCCACACAAAAATTAAAAAATATACATATGCAACACAATCATAATAGAAAAAGTCTAATAAACAATCCACAATATTCACAGAAGGAGGAAAAACACAGAGACTAATTTCAACAATACTAGAATTTCAAACTTAAGCTGACTAAGCTCCAAAAAATGCGGCTTTTACAATGCAACAAAAATGCAGAAACTGCTAAACCTGTGAAGTTAGTTGGTGGACAACAGTTTCACGAAGCCGGTTGTACACATAGACAAATCCCACATCAGTACCAATGACAATCCAACGATCATTTACATCAACACATGTCCACGTGACATCATGCATCAGCAAGCCCTTCCGTATGTGGCGTGGCACTCGTGCCAGTAGATTTGTCAATGGCTCAAACTCCCGCAGAACAGGATGTCTTACAGATGCGCTGCTGTCAGACATAACTTTAATGTTGTTGCCAGTAACAGCCTTTGATCATTTCCACATACTGCAAACGGCAGACATTTAAATAACAAAGTACACTGTAATAATTAAATTTGGAGGGATATGCAGTTAGCATGCACTGCATCCACAGATTTCAAGTGGTGTTGATAAACAGTTACAGTCCTCCGACACCAATAATCATGGTAAAGGGTTGAGATATTGTTATTTTTCCCTATGTGCGGATGGAGAATAAGTTAGAAATTACGCCATTTTCTGTCCCTAATCCTAACCCTATCCTTCAACCAGTGACCCTAGCCCTAACCAACCCAAAAATGGAAAATAGCAACATGCAACTAACTGTCACTACCGAATGGAAAATAACATTTACAAAGGGAATGAGTTAGGTTAGATGGTTAGGTTAGATGGGACATCTTGGTACAACTAAAGTTGTGAGGGTACAGCCGGTAGCTTTTACGGAGACTTCGTGCTGATATTATTGAAGTTTTTAAAATTTTTAAGGGTTTCGAGAATGTTAGTTATAATACTTACTTTACATTGTCTCAGTCAGGACTCCGTGGTCATTCATTTAAACTGTATAAACCTAATTTTAGGCTTGATATTAGAAAATTTTCTTTTTCAGTTCGTGTAATAAATACTTGGAATGCTTTACCGTACTCTGTATTACAGTATAACACTGTCAGTACTTTCAAGCGTCATTTGGACTTGTGTTTGAAAAACTGGGGATATTTATAAGCTTTTAAGCTTCTTTCCTCTTACACCTGTTAAGTTAAGTTTTAGCTGTTCTATGTCAGGCGTCTTTAACGGTGCGTTTTGAGTGACTGCTTCAACTTCAGTCGTACCAATATCGTCGAACGCACAACAGCGCAGTGCTAGCAGCACAACGTACGAACGCAGATAGCCGATTCTCAGCGGCGATGATCTATAATGATGATCGATAGAATTAGCAACGCCCCTGTACCAGGGCTAGAACGCAGATGATTAGGGAGTGGTGGCGCTTGAAAATCCAGCAATCGTACGCGTAATTCAACCCCGTTGATCTGGATAGTAGTTGCCAGTCTCCAAGAGGATACGACAGCGACAAGCATGTCAACAGCAGTAAAATAATAATGCGATGCATTTACATTTATGTGAAATTAACACGTACACTCGTACATCACTTGCGATTTCTTGAAAGACCACACCCACTGCATAGAATATTAAACTTCAAAAATAAATAATACAGGCACTGACTTTTAGTGATGGGCAGTATTCACGACACCACGGTACACCGCGATACCAAATTTTCACGGTACCAGTACCGCCGAGGTCACGGTACTTTTTACGGTATTATTTATAAACGCGATACTATAAAGGCCATTGCTATTCGTACGGCGGGCCGTATAAATAAGCCAGAAAAGAAGTTAATAAGTTAAAAAAAATCCTCAGTCCGGAAAAATCCGGAGGGGACGTGGGCTTTGGGTTAAGGGGAGGCGACTACATTATAGTGGACGATTTTAGCTGAATAAGCGTGTACAATACGGATTTTAGCGAAAACTGACCTTAACCATATGTCCCTAACCCTACTTTACTCGCCGTACGAATACAGATACTTGTTTTATTTCACTAGTTCCAATTGTATTGCATCCGATGTGAGATTACGTGTCTCGTCTCCTTTGTTGCATTACCTGGCTTAATTTGAATGCTCAACTGTACAATTGTTATTTAGTTCACAAGTGATGCAGTTTTATAATTGTTAACTTCTCGTTCGTTGTGTTCACGTCATTTCACAAAGATAAGTAAGTAAGTAAGTAGTGACAGTGATATTATAGTGCACCCAAATGCTAGCTGAACTAGCTTAATCTGGGCACTTTACCAAGTTGACAACGCCAAAGACTACTATAACAACGTGCCAATTCATTTACCAAGTCATCAGTCCGTGGGAGAGGGGGGAACTAAGGAGGAAAAGATTTTGAAAAGAGATAGGTCGATCTTGAGCCGTTCTCTGTGCGAACTGGCGTACCACATTGCCGCGAGATTACGTGTCTCGTCTCCTTTGTTGCATTACCTGGCTAAATTTGAATGCTCAACTGTACAATTGTTATTTAGTTCAAAAGTGATGCAGTTTTTATCGCGCGATGCACGTCAAGTCAAGTCAAGTCAAGTCAAGTCAAGTAGCCTTTAATTCAATGTGACATTCGCACACCGTTACAGGAATAAATGTTACATAAAACGTACGGCATAGCATAAAATGAGAGCAAACAGTCCATGCACGAATATGAACGCCACATAAAACAACAGAAAGTCAATAACACAGTTACTAAAAACAAATAAGAGTCATATAATGTTCTGTGAATAATGA
>Ga0209679_1000962_pt1 | contig 11498 bp, 10 predicted proteins | sample WorMetHEROISLAND_4_FD_187408 | JGI IMG/M metagenome (GOLD analysis project Ga0209679, IMG submission 187408) | Marine gutless worms symbiont microbial communities from Max Planck institute for Marine Microbiology, Germany - Olavius sp. 2 HERON... ...
ATCAAAGTTAGTAAAAAACGGGCAAAATTTATAGGTTTTTTTTGTCATTGTAATGTTCATATTTAATCTTTGTGCATGCTATGGATCAGTAGATGAGAAACACTTGCTCCAGTCTGCACTTTGCATGTGACAGCATTTAAGGGTTTCATTTGCAGGTGACGTAAGCATTAGATTTAGGCTGTGATATGTTGACTGGACTGCTAGAACTGGAAGGTCGTGGAATGATTAACAAAGCTGGAGGGCAGCAAGTCACAGATGTTACCAAAGGTGTCAGTGACATATCTTTGCATCATACAGGGTGGCCACAAACCTGGAATACTCAGGGATTTCTCTGAACATCGAAAACCCTGGCAATTCTCAGGGAAGTCTGTGCAACCTCAGGGAAAAATTGTAACAAAGTATTTTTAGTTCGTCGTTCAAATATTTGTCTACAACAGCGGTTGACTGGTTAAACAGGATCATATTGCTGGAGTTGATGTGGAATGACCCTTGATGGTCATTATTACATTTACTTTTTGTTGCGATAACCTATGGAAAAGTAAGTTTATGGCTCTGGAAAAGCCTGGAAAACTCGGGGAATTTTTTTTACTACTTAGTGGCCACCCTGTCATATCATTTGGTGTATAGCTTGTCTTGTTGGATGGAATAACATAACTGTCCCTAAGTTTAACTGCCTAAATGATGCCCAGCATGTTTTCTATACTCATGTTGGTAATAGGTGTTGGATATAAGTAAGAGTTTTGTATAGTTTTTGCTGGCTGCTATCAAGACTAGGGTTAGAATTAGGGATAGGGCCATCATATAATTTGCTGCTCTACCAGATAGTCAATCGTGTAGCTCGATAGTGCAGGGTGGCCACAAACCTGGAAAACCTGGAATATTCAGGGATTTCTCTGAACATGGAAATTGGAAAACTCAGGGAATTCGGTGCAACCTCAGGGAAAAATTGTAACAAACAAAGTATTTTAGTTCGTCATTCAAATATTTGGTCAGAGTGCGGTGGTGACCTGTTATATTGCTGGAGTTGATGTGGAATAACCCAGGTTGACCCTTGATGAAGATTATTATTACGTTTACTTTTTATTGTGGTAACCTATGGAAAAGTAAGTTTATGGCTCTGGAAAAGCCTGGAAAACTCAGGGAATTTTTTTCTCCTCGTCTTTGTGGTCACCCTGTTGTGCGATGCTTTGTTAGGCATCACCTGAGTTATTGTGCCATTGAGTATTTGGTTTTGTGTAGTGTGTACAAAATGTGTATTAAATATGGATGTGGTTTCTGGTGTGTAGATGTGGGAGAAGGTAAAGTCGAGCAATCCTAGTTTGGGTGTGTGTGAAATAAGTGCCCATATTGGTCGTCTGTGGCGAGAGCTTGGTCCGGAAGATAAACAGCGACACAATCATGAATACACACTTGACAAGGTGCCTACGTGTCATCTCAGTATTATTCACTCGTTGTACATTCTCAGCTGTAACACCAAACATACCGTACTTCTGATGACAGTAAACACTGTCAAAAGTCAGCTGATGTATTGCGTAGTGTACAGTTTCAAACCATTTTGATGCTGTATACTCGTGACAGCTTTGTGTTTACTACAACATTTGACTGTTTTTTGTACCCGTTTTTTTACCTATAAGGAGTTCTTCAGCAGTTCGTCGCCTGAGAATTATCTTGCTCTATCTCCCATAGAGACGATTTTGAGAAAATGGCATTTGAATGTTTTGACCACGCTGTACCAAAATGCCTGCTTGCTTGTGCTTTCTCTTCCCGGCAGTTTCGTCAATAAAAATGCAATAAAGCACAAGATAAAAGTATCAGTATTGTTGTGTCGTCCACACCTGTAGTTTTGGAGAATTTTGCGAAGTAAATGTGACTTAGAGCATTATAGCACCAAGAAGTTTTTGAATTTGGGAGTTAGAGCACAGTAGCATGCAGAAGCTTACGTCTGTGCTGTAGTGCTGTAACTCCGCGGACCAATCACAATGCAGAATACTTGGAGATAGAGCAACATTGTTTCAGCTGTGCTTTTATCTGAGAATGTTGGAACAATGTCACTGTTTTTGGACCGGAGTTAGAGCACTACAGCACGCAGACCGCAGACATAGCTTGCAGTGCTGTAGTGCTCCAACACACTTGACTAACGCCTGCCATTGGTCAGTTGGAGTTAGAGCAAAATAGCAGCCAGGCAGTCTTGTAAAAGTCCCATTTCTGCGAGATAGAGCAAGATGAAACTCACGTTTTTCTGCAGATAGAAAGCACTAGCAGTTTAGCTGAAGATACGAGGAGATAGAGCATAAAATTCTGCATCTAACGGTACCAAGAGGTCAATATTGACAAAAAGTGGAGATAGAGCAAGATAATCCTCAGGCAACGAGTACTTAGTATTTCATTTCTATCTGAGAACATGATTTGAACCTTGCGGCATTGGGCATTCGGACCAAAATTGAAAGTACTGTTAGCAGACAGAAGCTGGCTTACGATGCTGACTTTTGACAGCGTCATCGATGTGGATACTGTGGTAACAGAGAATCGAATTACGCAATAGAACCGCGGAAGTCGGCAGATTAATACTTACAATTTGATGTGTTATTTTGAAATAATTATTGTCTGTGTAATGATTGTGATGATGTGATCTCTGATTTCACAGAATATTTAAGTTGAGTCCCTGTGTGTGAATATTTCGTGACTTGGTATGACCCAAATCTCCTAGATTACATGTGCTAACATGTTCCTCCATTTTTGCTGTCAGAGTTTTGATTCACTAGGGAAAAAGGGAATTATTTGTATTTTGTGATGATTGGCTGAAGTCTGCAAATGAGATGTTGCTGCAGGCAAGGTATGACGAGGAGCTGAAAGTATACTTGAAAACAACGGGTCTCCGTTCGTCTGATCTAGTCAAACAGAAACCAAAGAAGTCAAAGCCGTCAGCGGCACAACAGCGTCGTCCAGCAGCTCCTCCAGCATCCATGCCTCCTGCCAGACAGACAGCTGCTGTACCAGCCGATCTCCATCTTCAGCAGCCGCAGCAGCATGCGCAGGTGACGGCTAATCATCATCAACAGCAACAGCAGCAGCAACAACTTCAGGTAAAAACGGTTACCTTGGCATCGTATGGGTATTTAAATTACTATAATGTTCTCAGTGCACTGAATCACTACACAGCTGAGCATAATTTTCACGTCGTGCCATGGAATTTGCTGCTTGCCGCGGAAAAACACGGAATTGCCCGTTTTTTGCTACATTTATATCTAACTCGAGGTTTTTTGGGCTCCTTTTAATTTTTTTCATTTATAAAACAATAAAATCTACTCTACGTAAGCTATGATTCTGTGCTTTCGCCCCTTCATCGTGCATGACACAAGATAATATCTGTGCTCAACTGCTCATTGTGCTGTTTTTTTAATAATAGCAATCTTTTTTGACATTAATGGCCTAATGTAATGTGTCTTCGTGTTACAGGTTACAGTAAATTCCTTATACTTTGAAGTGTTGTCAATTAATATAACACGCAAACTGGCTGCAGAATGTATGGTATTTGGTGATAATAGTGCCACGGAATTTAACAAATTGTGCCATGGAATTTGGCAAAATTTGATGCGGAAAAACGGGCCCTGATCATTGGTTTTCTACGACCTAAGTCAAATGACAGTGTTAACTTAAACATGCACTAAAGAGAAAGTAAGTATAAGTGAATGCTTTTAATCGTGTAATGTCATTACTTTATTTCGGTGCGCTGTGACCGTCTGACAGTGGGTCAGACCGTCATATCACTCAAATGATGAAGATGATACGGATTTGTTGAAAGATAGCTGGATGCCCAGCCTGCCAGAGCCAGGGCCAAAATCTGGTACATTGGGCGACAAAAGGGCATACAGTCGGAAAATTATTGCCACAAAATTTCCAAACATTTGCTTTTGGTGATCGGCCTAAACATGATTAACTGTGGAAAATAGGTCTGCTAAAGGCTGTTAAACAAAAAAAATGTTTGTGTGTGTTTGTGTTGATAAATGCATGTGTGTAGGCGCTGATGGGCTTGCCTGGATCGTTGCCAATCGGCATGCCGGTGAGCCTGCAAAACATGGGCATGCTCGGTGGGTTTCCGCAGATGTGGGCAACTGCGGCTGGGCAGCAGTATGCCGGTGGACTGGTGAATGCTAGCCAGCTGCATGAGCTGTATGGTGGAATGAACGGTGTTGAAGTACCACCTCCAGCACACAACCAGCAGCCTTCGTCCGGTGCCGGCGATGCTCAGTCTTCTGCTCTTTACAGGTAAGTGTGACAATTATAGTGACAAGTGTGAAAGTGATGTGAGCAGGATTGGCCGATTTATGGCGGTTATTTTTTAGCATTGCATGTTGTGCATTACCACTTTCAACACATACAGGGTGTTTTTGTCGTTTTATGTGGTTTAATACGGGCAGAATAACGAAGAACGGTGGTTGTTTGATTAAAACCATGAAAACAGAAAACATTACGCATAAATGCAATATGACGTGATAGTGTTGTCACAAATCATTGCTGTGAATAAGTAATCAAGTATGGAATAAGTACTACTAAACTGTTTTGGGTAAACTTTAAAATGTTACACATTCAAAAATGAATTATCGATATTAGCAGTAGTATGTGTTTTGCTAGCTAAGGGGGTTACAGAATAAAGATGAGGTGGCGGGCATAATTTTACTTTTATGCATCATACATTTCTTGTTGTAACAGTAAAAATGGTTAAAATCGGTGTACATTTACGGAAGTTATCGCAGAATTATAACGGTGGTTCCGCTTTTTGGAACACTCAGTAGGTTATGTTATAATATACACCCTGTTTAAATGGTCATTTTCCAGGTAAACCAGGGTTAGCTGGTTCCCCCTGATTCTCTGTCTCCATTGATCTCTCTCCCAAGCAGTGAGCTTCCTCGCTGTGCCGGCCAAAACTCTATGTCCACTTGACACAGTCCCTGTCAATTTCCCTCAGTCTCCATCGACATACATCACTTGACCCAGTCTGTATCATCTTTAGGATACTCCATGCCCAAACCACTGTAATCTGCTCCATCTAACTGACAAGCTGACTGTCTCCAGTCCTAGTAATTCACTGACCTCGGTGTTTTTCTTACTGTTACATATAATGAAATGATTTTAATTTCACAAATGCAACTAAGAGTACTGTTAATAGAACACATTCTTTATTTGAGCCATTGTGTGATCTGGCACTTTGCTTGGGTGACAGAAACGGCTTCCGGTCTGGAAAAATGTGTTGTAGCAATGCCCAAAGGGTCTCCCTTGGGAACCCAGCCTGACCTGGAGCATCAGCGAATAGGTAGATCAGTTTAATATTGTTGTTAGTAGTAGTAGCAGCAGCAGCAATCTTCATTTATGTCTTTGTCATAGTTTTAAAGAAAGAGTATTTTTTTGTTGTTGCAGATATCCACAGGGTTTTATGTAGCTGCTGATGGCACAAGAGGTGTGTATGTATGTATATTTTGCTTCTGCCATGTTTAGTTGTCGTAATGTTGAAATTAATTAGCAGTATTATTTGAAGTTTGTCTGTTAAGCAACAATTCTACTGTTTCTCATCCGATACACGAGAGTAAGTTGTTGTGGAAGAAAGTATTTGTGAGTGTAATCCCCATCACCTTTGCTCAGATGACCCCATGCCAGTTTAATGCAATGGGGAGTAGAGAGCTGCATGGGGATGGGGATAACGCTATTACCGCGGTAATGGGGTTAGACTTGTGACGGACACCGCAGTAATAGCGGGGATGGGGACAGCATTCACGATAGTACTGCGGTAGCGGTGATGGAGCTTACAGTAGATGCGGATTCATACATGGACTTAAGTGAACTAAAGAACGTTACCGAACGTTTACTGACAGAATGAGCTGTTTTTTCTCATTTGTTTACTTTAGAGTTTACACATCCTTTCGTAATCGTATGCTTTGAGGTATTTCGTTGTGAAATCCATGGCATGGTGCCTTTGTTGCAAATTAATATGTTACCTTTCTGTCATTTATGGAAATAGGCATGGGGACAGTTGTATGCGGAGATGGATGGGTCGGGGACAGTCTTGAAACTAGTTGCAGGGATAGGTGTGGGGATGTGGGGATTAGAGTTCCAGGGACGGTCGGAGATGGGTATAAATATCTGTCCCCGTGCAGTTCTGTAGTGGGGAGTGTGTATGGGGTACTGTCTCCCACTCAGACAGTCAGTGAAATCAAATCTACAGTATGGCAGACATTTGTCAGATCTTTAACAGTTTGTATGATTTTCCTTTTTTCTGTGCAAGTGTGTCTTTTATGTTTCTAATTCGTGTATTTATGTATGTTTCTATTTCCGTTAGTTTTTTGTGCTGTGCGTATGGTGTACTAATAAATGAATGAATGAATAGAGTAGACAGCTGAAAGCCTACAATATTTTACCGATCGAGCAGCAATAACTGTGGACATGAGAGCGGTCATCTTTCAATGCTTTGACACTGTTGGTTGGGTGACTGGAAGGGCATCCGGCCTGTACAAAGTTCTGCCACAACAGTTCCCAAAAGTTTAATTTTGTGGATGGCCTAACCTAACAGGGCGTAGCTTCGGAAAAGTGGGTCACTTAAACAAAAATCGCTCATGTGTGTGTGTGTGTGAGTTATGATGGAGTTTGTTATGTATATGTATTGCAGTATTCCACGTGCGGTGGATACACGGTATTGGTCTATACTGATTGGTCGACTTGACGTTGTGACGGCAGGCACGACTGTGAGATGGTCGTTCAGTCAGAACTGTGAGGATAAATTGATTCGGCAGCTGATGTCTTGTCATCTTGTTGCTAACTGTGCTGCTGTCTGCCACTTTGTTTCTTTCTTACTCATGTACAGAACCGTTGTCGTTTGCCACATCGTCTTTTACGACTTGAACTTCGTTCTTTTGGTGTGGCAATGCCTTGACGCAATAATGTCACTACGTCGTAGTGAAAACTTTTTTCTAAAGTAATTTTGATCTCGTCTCGTCACTGGATTCGTTATGTGCCATCATCGTGTTCATTGCAACTCAGACGTGTGCTGTGTGTGATCTGTTTAAACAGGGTGGCCACAAACCTGGAATACTCAGGGATTTCTGTCAACATGGAAAACTCAGGGAATTCTGTGCAACCTCAGGGAAATTGTAACAAACTATTTTTAGTTCGTCATTCAGATATTTGTGTAAAACAGCTGTTGACTGGGTAAACAGGACCATCATGACCCTTGATGAAGGTCATTATTACATTTACTTTTTGTTGCGATGACCTATGGAAAAGTAAGCTTATGTCTCTGGAAAAGCCTGGGAAACTCGGGGAATTTTTTTCTCCTACTTTCTGGCCACCCTGTTTATGTTTCTTCGTCTTCGATACCAGATGGGCAGGTATTTGCTATCAGAATCATTGATAACTTCACATTTTCTAGTATTGATATTGCCGCATCTTTGCCTAGTTGTTAAACACTATTACGTTGTGGAGTTTTGTTAGTGTCGGGCCTTTCTGCGTTTCATGGATACACCATCATGTGATATCTGTTGATGCTGAACGCATTTACTGTTATCATGTCATGGTCTCAGTTGTAATTTCAATCATTTTTAGCGGCACTCTATTAAGCAGTTCGATTTGAGCTTGCCAGTATGTTACAGAGAATTGTCTTTATATTAAAGGCCGGACTCTTTGTTTGTTGCGTATTGGTGTATGGTGTATGTAACTTTATATACTGTAATACACAGGTCACGTCAGTTGTGAGTTGACGTGTCCTCTGTGGGTCACATGACTTTGCACTGTTTAATCACATCCCCTGTCTGCTTCCTGCATGTGTACTGAATAACGAAACCTGTCAACTAAAGCCCACGGAATTCTGCGCAAAAGTTTTAGAAATTCTACGCAGTGTTTAGTATTTGATCATAAATTGTGTTGGGTTGGGCGTTAAACTCTACTCACTCCCTACTCACTCATTGTTGGTGACATTTCGGTCCATTCTGCATGTTAAACTAGGTTCCAGTGATCACCCGGCCGCTAAATATGCCATCAGAACGTATAGGTTCACAGAACTTGCTTTGAATAATAAATCTGTTGCTACATGTCGCTTTACGGTGAGCGAAATGATGTACCAGATGCGTGATTGATGTGAATAAGCAAGTAGGCAAAACTATGCCAATTATGCACAAAGCGAACAAGTAAAACAAAAATTTTTGAGATCTCAGTCGTAGAGTTTTCTGGAAATTTGGCCAATTTTGCCAATTCTGCGTGGCATGACGTATTCTGCACTAGGTGCCAATTCTGCACACGGAATCTGAGAATTCCATGGGCCCTCTGTCAACCTTTTGTTAGCAATATCCCCGATTGTTATTTTCATCTTGTGGCTGGCGAGTATCCATTGTAATTGAGTAGAAGTGCTGAAATGCTGACATTTGTCTCCCAGTTAGGGGGCATAGCTAGAGGATACAACCAAGTTATACAGTATGAGGTGATTGTTTTTCTGCGTGATGCTGATAAAGGGTAAATTGACTGAAGGATAATATGATTGAGCAGTTCTTCATGCAAGAAAGTCAGACGGGTTCACCAAGGGTCCAGTGGGCAGAGGCATCCAGAGCTCAACACTGTGTGTTGACTGTTGAGTACTAGTTTCTAGTCTTGTAAAGTAGAATTGGTACCTCAACTCAAGTGTGGGTTCCCCAGAAGATTGTGTTTTGCTGTGGGAGTAATCTTCAAAATTAATAGGTTAATAACTTAATAGTGATCATATTACCTACCAGTTGTGTGCGTGTGTAGCTGATAAGCTCAGGTCTTACATGCTGTAAAAATAAAACCTGCACAAGAAATGTCTGTGTAAATCTTAATTATATGTGAGATAGATTATTAGTTCATGTTTCCCGATTGAAGAGCCTGTTGCAGCTAATTTTCTGTGACAGCATGTAGCATACTCGTAATACACAGTATACTGTGCAGCTTTGTCAGCTGTATCTGTTGTTAATGAGTGTTGTCGATTTATGCGATGCTGAAATTATTCATTATTGTAACTACATTAATGCTAGCATTTAATTATTTACGTGAATGTTGCCAGTAGTTGTAAATTTCACTTTATGGCTGCGGACATAATTTTCAGCTGCAGGGTGTCCAAATAAAAAAAGAGGCATCTAATTTTTGCTGCAGTATTGACAAATGATGTGTGATAATGGGTACACGTGTTCTCAAAACGTGTGCAAAACAAATAAGTGTACCATTATCCACCACAACTGTGCACAGTCTTTGTGATGATGTAATTTTAATCTTAATAAACTACAGTGCCGTTTCCTATTGAGGATAGGCTGAAGATGTGACCTAATTTTTTTTAACCTAAAAGTTTTTTTAAAAATAGTATAGCTGACATTTCTTAAAAGCAGATTCAGCATTTTTTGGTTGTCTCTGTGCCAAAAAAGTGTCAGATCTATTGTTGCCGAAGGGCGATGCCGAAACGATCCGTCTTTCTTATTTGGTCACAGCTTATTTCATCAGCTATTCAGCTGTGATTGTGGTACTTAATACTAATGACTGCAAAATTTTTCCTAAAATTTGTGAACACTAATGACTGTTGACCTGAATTTCTTGTACCGTTTGAGCATCTGGTCAAGAGTTGATGCGGCGTAACTAATTCTCAGCTGAAGCTGTCGCTGACATAAGCCGTTGCTAGTCATGTTGTAGTTGTACGATGAGACTGTCGCACAGGTCGATATCGTTTTAATTGCTGCGTTAGTAAAATAAATTTTTATTATACTGTTTAGCAAGAAGTAAAGAGCAGATTTGTATACAGTGTGTGACTGTATTCTCGGTCATACGGCGTTGAAAGCAGCAACAGAACCTTGTTTTTTTATTATTTACATTGCAGCTGGAGACATTCATAGAGCTGCACACGATGCGTCATCCTGTGCCTTTTGTTTCTGTATAGTACAAGTATTTAGCATATCTTTGTGTCTGAATTGTCGTCTCTGCTGGCAGTGGTGCCGTTGCCTTCATTCAAGGAGTGATTATTTAGACGCAATAACAGTATTTCATATTTGACAGATGTGCATAGTATTACTTTGATAAGTTTTCTGTCGGTATCATTGTTAGCAACATCGGCTCCGTCGGTCGAAGAATTTGACTGAATACTCGTTTCGCGTATTGCGACAAAGCAGTATGTAACGGATATACAGAATACCGAAATTTCACTTTCGTTGCTTGTCCGTTTAGCAACAGTTGTGTTATGTGGTCTGCTGTATACACTCATTGCGAATATGTGGCTTGGTTATTGTGCTAATTATGAAAACTGATATTACACATTTCTGGTTGTTCACTGCACGAATTGTGTTGATATTGGCTAACCGGTGACAGTGGAAATAACAAGAAAGTATTAGTTACCCATTCGGTCAATCGAAGCATTTGCATAGCGCTATGTATCATGACCAAGTCTAGTTTGACTCTGCTATTCGGCATTAGGGAGAAATATGCTGAAGCTGAGTTATGAAGTTCGGGTGTATAGTTGCTGCCTGACACAATTACTTTATTACTATTTCATGCAAAAGCTGACTACTGTGACATTTAAACCGTTTGTAATGATAATTGACGTCAGGCAAATTTGAATACAGAACAAAAGACATTGTCGACTACTAGTTGCAATAAAATATATTTATTTGAAAAATCGTACAAAAAGTATAGATAAAAATAGAGGTAAAAACGAGTTTGCTACTGTATACACATTACACAGTGACTCTAAATCTAATATACCGTAAAATCAACCTGTGTAAACCGTGACATCAAACAATAGTGAAGACACCAATCCAAATTTAAGTTCCCTTTTAGAACAAATCGTGTCCAGTGAAGCCGAAGTTGTCCACTGCTTTGAATGATGAATGATGCTAAAGGACGTGGAGACAACTGTAGTGCTGTATTTGTACATATTGGTGCTAATACTTACTTATATATATCTGCGCTTTTTCGTTAGAAGATTTTTCTGAAAACTTCAACTAGGTATGCGCCTATCGTTTAACTTGCTGAACGTTTAAACGAAACTACTAAACGTTTAACGCAATATGGCGGCTTCCCGTCTCCAGATCAAACGTCACTAGGGTTGTGAGTTCGAAAATTTCCTGCGGAATTTTTCCAGAAATTTCCGGGAAAATAATGGCACTTTTCTGGAATAATTCCGCAAAAAAGTTTGTGGTAGAAAATTTCATGAAACGCTGATGCAGCTGCAGCATAGTAATCCACTAATTGCGTTCATGCGTTGATGGTTGCTTAATAAGTTTACTTGCTTACTTACTTTATGCACTCTGAGTTGGCAGACGCACTTCGCAGTAGCAGGAAAGCAGACTAGCAGCGTAAATGACGTCATTCATTACGAATGTATGATTGATATTTTTGTTTATGGTCTTTATAGAACCAGGGCTGTAGAAGTCGCTTTTAAAAAACCTAGGTTTTTTAGGTTTTTTAAAAAAACCTAAAAACCACAAAAGTCCAAATTTTAGGTTTTTTAGGTTTTTTGTTTC
>Ga0209679_1000964_pt1 | contig 11492 bp, 10 predicted proteins | sample WorMetHEROISLAND_4_FD_187408 | JGI IMG/M metagenome (GOLD analysis project Ga0209679, IMG submission 187408) | Marine gutless worms symbiont microbial communities from Max Planck institute for Marine Microbiology, Germany - Olavius sp. 2 HERON... ...
GACAACCGGGGCCCGCTCAGACACGACGCTACGGCATCCAGCAGCGTCGCCACACGCCGACGACAGTGGAGATGTTGCAACAACGGCTCCAGGCAGTGATGTAAAATGAGGCTGACATGCATGGGGGGCTCCTGGTCGGTGTGGTGACTTTCCAGGGACCACAATACCCCATGCATGTCCAAATTTATAGTAAATGAGCGTCACAACTTGTTGTTTTAGATTGAAATAATCTGGGGATACATCAGGACTGGTCCGGATTTTCAGGTATCCTCTCGGCCGTTGGTCATTAGGAAGCGATGAAAGGCCATGTAGAGCCGAGAGAAGATACCAGAGTGGCCGCCATACGGGAACTCAGGGAAGAATCCGGTTTTTCGGTCAAGCCTGAACGCCTTGTCGACCTTGGTGCCGTTGCTCCGGAGGCCGGTGTTATCCGGGGAAGGACCCACCTCTATGAGGTCGAAGTGTCAAATCTTGACCAGGGTGATGTGAAAGGCGAGTTAGGAGATGGTGCTGTTGTCTTCTTTGACTGGAAGGAAATCAAAGACCTTATTGCTCAGGGAGAACTGGAAGATGCGATAGCGATCAGTTTGTTGTTTAAACATGGTTTGGAGTAGGCATCCGCCTGGTCGACCAAGCCCCATTCAAAGTCAGCATCCTCCCCACCAACAACGACAAAGGGTTTACCGATTATGGACCAACCATCAAGTAATACCCAACACACCGATGAAGCAAAGGTTTTATACTTGTATACAGGTAATCATGGAAAGCAAACTGGCGTAAAAGATTATATCAACTTGATCTCATCTCTGCTGAAAGAAAGAGGAATAGATGTTCGCATGTCAAGTGCTCTGGTGCCCAATGCGACAAATTTGGTTGTTGATGAGTTCACTAATTATGTGGAGAATCGTAAAATTGCACTGTTTAAGGAAGGTAGCCCGGAAAGTAGGTTGGTGTTTGTGCTAACTGAATTTGTAGAGCGCAGATGGGGGGTTGAGTCCTTTAATTTCTTTTCCGGCTTAAGGGCTGCTGCCTCTATTTCTGTGTTTAATGTCTATCTTCGTTTGGTACGTGATGACTTTGAACCTATATCACCTAGGGTCTTATTGACAGTGATACTCTTTCTTCCGGTTCTGTTAATCCATGAGTTTGTGGAGATTCTAAAGTTTCTGACGATGCGATTGCTGGGTAAGGGTAAGGATTCACTAAATCCAGTTACGCAATTTTTGCAAAAACATCACCAGCAATTCTATTTCCATATGCGTTATTTAGGGTTAAGGACGTGCCTGCCTTATGCCGATGCTGTTATCACAAGTCATGAACAAATCAGCCTTGATTTTTGGAAAGGTGGAACAAATGATGGCGTATCTATCAAGAAGTTAGGTGTGATCTACCCCGAGATTGGTGAGGAAAATGTGCTTGATAAGTTAATGGTAAACAAGAAATTATTCATTGAAATTACCGGATCTATTACAAAACACCGGCAGATGTTTATACAGCGCATCAATAAGAGGCTCACGGTTCTTGGATTACATCATGTTTTTGGATATTGTTTGGCGATACCATTTTCATTACCAAAAAAGCCAACTAAGCGAGGTGCTTATTCGTTGCATCCACCCCAAACGAAAAAATGGCCTTATTGTAGTCCGATGCGTATTTTTCGTGCCCTTACAGTTGATTACAACCTACCTATACTAACCAAAAATTTCAGGCAAAATCCGATAGAAGATGTCTGCTTTTTTATGGAGGGCAATCGATCAATCATGACACTTTATGAGATGTATAAAGATCGAAATTTACTACGGGATTTCATGGGTCCTCGTATAAGTAAGTACAATAGAATCGCAAAAGGAAGAAATGACAAGCTGGTTGCCCAGCTTATAACACTTGACGGAAAGGGTGAGCCTGGAGGTGAACATCACCAAGGGAGTGGTTAAATTTGAAGTGGAATGATTGTGCGATGTAATGATTCGAATTCCCACTGTTTTTGCCATCCCTGGCACCTATCCATGGTACTTGGGATTCCGGTCATCGCTGCCGGAATGACGAGGTGGGGGTTGGTAGACCTCACCACTTAAATTTAGCCTCTACCCACCACTAATAATGTTGTGATTATGGGGTGTTAATGATGAATAATCTGTGGAGCGGTGAGGGCATTGTCAATATCCTAGTGGGAGATGATATTGCATCCAGAGTCTATTCTTCTCGTTTACTGGGAAAAGACAAATCGCTGGTCCTGCATGGCGGCGGTAATACCTCGGTCAAGGTCGTGGAAAAAGATCGTTTTGGCGTAGAGGAAGCGATTCTCTATGTAAAAGGCAGCGGTTGGGATTTGGAGACCATCGAGTCGGAAGGCTTTTCTCCGGTTCGGTTGGAACATTTGAGGCAGCTTGCCGGGCTGCCTTCACTCTCCGACCCGGAGATGGTGAATGAGCTGGTCACCCATATGACCCGTGCTACCGCTCCGACGCCTTCGGTCGAGGCGATTTTGCACGCCGTCACTCCTCGCAAGTATGTGGATCACACCCATGCCGATGCGGTGGTCACGATAACCAATTCACCGCAGGGTGAAGAGAAGATACGCCGGGTCTATGGGGATGAGGTCATTGTAATTCCCTATGTGATGCCCGGCTTTGATCTAGCTCGCCTCTGTGCGGAACGACTGGACGCGGAGTTGACTTCACACACCATCGGTATGGTGTTGCTGAACCACGGCATCTTTTCCTTTGGTGAGTCCGCCAAGGAATCTTATGAACGTATGATTTACCTGGTGGGGAAGGCCGAAGCCTATTTGCGATCGCAGGCGGCCTGGGACATCACCAGCAACCCGGCGGAGCACGATCGGGATGCAGGCCTTCGGCTCGCAGAATTGCGGCGCCGGATCGCCGACGCGACGGGTTTTCCCGTAGTCATGCGCCGCTATACGGACCCTGCAGCAATGTCCTTTGTTTCGCGTCGGGATCTCGAGTCGATTGCACAGCAAGGGCCGGCTACACCGGACCACGTGATCCGCACCAAGCGGTTGCCGATGATCGGCAGGGATGTGGATGCCTATGTTGCGGCCTATAAGGCCTACTTTGCCGAGAACGAGCCGCTGGCTAAGGCGCGCAAGACTATGCTCGATCCGGCCCCGCGCGTGGTACTCGATGCCACACTGGGGATGTGTACGGTCGGGCGGTCTGCCAGGGAAGCGGGGATCGCGGCGGATATCTATAGGCACACCATGGCGATCATCCAGCGTGCTGAGAAATTAGGCGGTTATCGGGCCCTGCCGGCCAGAGATATTTTCGATATGGAATACTGGGATCTCGAGCAGGCCAAGTTGAAGAAATCTGGTAAACCGCCCCGATTTGCCGGGGAAATCGCCTTGGTGACCGGAGCTGCCTCCGGCATCGGTAAGGCCTGCGTGGACGCCTTGCTGGCAAGTGGTGCTGCCGTTGTGGGTGTGGATATCGATCCGGCTATCGAGACCTTGTATGCACGGCCTGATTACCTCGGCCTGGTGGGTGATGTGACATCCGAGACCAAGCTTGCGGAGGTTTTGGCGCAAACCGCGGATGCCTTTGGCGGACTGGACATGCTGGTGTTGAATGCCGGGGTATTTCCCGGTGGGTACAGGATCGCCGAACTGCCACTGGACCAATGGCGCAAGGTGATGGCGTTGAACCTGGATGCCAACCTGGTATTGATGCGCCAAGCCCACCCCTTCCTTAAGCTGGCCCCTGACGGTGGACGCGTTGTCATCATCGGTTCCAAGAATGTGCCCGCTCCGGGCCTCGGTGCGGCCGCCTACTCTGCCTCCAAGGCCGCCCTGAACCAGGTAGCGCGAGTTGCGGCCCTTGAATGGGGGGGAGACGGGATCCGGATCAACTCCGTTCATCCCAATGCGGTATTTGACACCGGCATCTGGACGGAAGAGGTACTGGCCGCGAGGGCCGCCCACTATGGCCTGTCGGTGGATGAGTACAAGCGCAACAATGTGTTGAAGACGGAGGTGACCAGTCGGAATGTTGCCGAGCTGGTCATACAGATATGTGGCCCGGCCTTTGCCAAGACCACCGGGGCGCAGATACCGGTGGACGGCGGCAATGATCGGGTTATCTAAGAAGTTAAGGCGAGGTCCGCGCGTGCAGGCCACACGGGGGATAATGTGGGTGTAGGTTGCGCTAAGACGCTGGCACGGACACCGAAGGAGATCGACGAGTCTTTATGCGTCGAACGCAACACGTCAAACTTGTCCCGACGCGGGAAGGGTCTTTTCCCTCCGGACAACGCCAAATAATTCAGGATTGCTTTTAACCAGACAGCTTCTATGTATCCCATGCAAGCGCCACGATTGATTTCGCTCCTGCTGCCGACGCGTGGTCGCCCTACATTGGCGGAGCGTTTTTTCCAAAGCGTGGCCGATCAGTCCACCCATCCGGAGGCCGTCGAAATCGTTCCGTATGTGGATGAGGATGATTTTGGGAGCTATCACCTCGACCACCCGGATGTTCAAATCGACAAAATAATCGGCCCAAGGCTGACAATGGGGGGCTATAACAGCCGATGTTTGGAACGATCACAGGGTGAAATCATCATCCTGGTGAATGATGATATGGTGATTCGGACCAAAGGGTGGGACGAGAAGGTCCGGTCCGTTCATGAGCAGTTTTCGGGTGGGGTCTACCTTGCCTATGGCAATGACCTGTTTAAGGGCAGCAAACTCTGTACCTTTCCTATTTTATCGCGGCGCACCTGTGAGCTTCTCGGTGAACCCTATCCGGTAGCCTATTGCGGGACCTTTATCGACTACCACCTGTTTGATATTTTCAAACGATTGCAGCATGCCGGCCATGATCGCATTTGCTATCTGGAGGAAGTGGTTTTTGAGCATCTCCATTACCGTACCGGTAAGGCGGCTGTAGATGAGACCTATACTGAACGGGACCGGTTCGGTGCCGATTCCACCTTTATGGCATTGATCGGGGCGAGGCAGATTGCAGCAAAGCGACTGGAACAGGCCTTGATGAGTAATCGGATAACAGAATATAGACCGACCCAGTGCAAAGCGGTCATACCCTCCACTCCACTCTCTGCGCTGGCGACTTACAGCAGGCATCTGCTTTTTGATGATGGACTACCATGGCGCTGGAGGGGCTGGCTTTGGTTCTGGTTCTGTGGGCGTTATTTGGCGGCCAATGGCTGGTTACGGCCATTTGTTCGTTAAGGGTTTATATACCCGTTGCACGTGAATATTTCGCCGCGATGCACGCCGCTCGCACCCGATAGCGGCGTTGCGCCGAAAGGCTACGCTGTCCTTGCTTCGCCTTCCGGTGCGGGGCATACATCCCTGTATGCCCGTGCAGCCTCTCAGCTTCACCGTCGCAATAGGGCTGGCTATTCCTCCTCATCGCGCCTTGCTCTCGGGCACGATCGACACACCTCGCTTACCGAAATATTCACGTGCAACGGGTATAGCAATTCGATTCGGGGCCGGTGATCGATGAGAAATGACAAAACCAAATCCGTTCTTGGCATTATTGGCGGTAGTGGGCTCTATGAGATTGACGGGTTGACGAATACCCGCTGGGAAAAGCTCTCTTCACCCCTTGGCGAACCGTCCGATGCCTTGCTGTTCGGTGAATTGGATGGCCAACAGATGGTGTTTCTCCCCCGACATGGTCGAGGGCACCAGATTCCCCCGTCCGACACCAACTTTCGTGCCAATATCGATGTGCTCAAGAGGGCCGGTGTGACCGATATGATCTCGGTAAGCGCGGTTGGTTCCCTGCGAGAACATCTGAGGCCGGGGATGTTTGTCATCGTGGATCAATTCATCGACCGTACCTTTACGCGGGAGAAGAGCTTTTTCGGCACGGGACTGGTTGCTCATGTCTCCATAGCGCACCCGGTTTGTCACCGATTGGGAGAGCATATCGCGGTTACGGCGCGGGAGGCAGGCATTGAGGCGGCACGCGGCGGCACCTATCTGGTGATGGAAGGACCGCAGCTTTCCAGTCTGGCCGAATCCGAACTTTATCGCACCTGGAACTGTGATGTGATCGGTATGACCAACATGCCCGAGGCAAAGCTCACCCGCGAGGCAGAGATCTGTTATGCAACCGTGGCAATGGTGACGGATTATGACTGCTGGCATCCGAATCACGATGACGTGACGGTCGACGTAATCGTGCAGGTCTTGCGGGCCAACGCGGATAATGCCCGTTCGTTGGTAAAGAAGATACCGCGCATCCGGGCAGACCAGTCGGCGCAGAGTTGTGGATGTCGAACAGCGCTTGAATATGCGTTGATTACCCCTCCCGAAGGGCGTGATCCGGAGCTGGTGGAAAAATTGGATGCCGTTGCCGGGCGGATGTTGAATTCCGATTAATTGTAAGGAGAATTTGAATGCCGATTAAGTCTCGTATCCGAACCGTTGAACACTACCCAAAACAGGGGATCATGTTTCGGGATATTACAACCCTGTTGAAAGATCCGGTCGGTTTCCGGATTACGATTCATGAACTGGCCAATCGCTACACCGGCATCAAGATAGACAAGATAGCGGGGATCGAGTCTCGCGGCTTCATTCTGGCTGCTCCGCTGGCTTATCTGTTGGGGGTGGGCTTTGTACCGATCCGCAAGCAGGGCAAGCTGCCCGCAGAAACGGTTGGCCACGATTGTGAGCTGGAGTATGGCACGGATCGGATTGAGATCCATACTGATGCCATTGAAAAAGGTGATCAGATTCTGCTTGTGGATGACTTGATCGCAACTGGTGGCACCGCCGAGGCCGCAGTAAAGCTGATTCGGGAGATGGATGCGGAGATCATCGCGTGTTGCTTTGTGATCGATTTGCCGGATGTGGGCGGAAGAGCGCGTCTGGAGAAGCAGGGACAGAAGATCTTTTCGCTGTGCGAATTCGAGGGGGATTGATATGGAGGCCGAGGTCATTGGGAGTGATGTGAAGACATTGAGATGGAAAAGCGGCCATTTGGAGATGATCGACCAGCGGGTATTGCCTGCGCATTTTGAATACATCTCGTATGACTCAGCGGCTGGTGTGGCGGATGGGATTCGCACGATGGTGGTCCGTGGGGCCCCGGCGATTGGCTGCGCGGCGGCTTATGGGGTTGCGTTGGAGGCGTTGCAGCTCCGTGACCTGGATCTTGAAGCCTTCAGGGACGGGATGGAAGAGGCGTTCGAGGTTCTGGCCGGGAGCAGACCCACCGCGGTGAACCTGTTCTGGGTCCTGGAGCGCATGCGTGCCTGTATGGATGCCAGGTCGGTTTCTGCTCCATCGGAAATAGCGGAGAAGTTGTTGGAAGAAGCGCACGAGGTTTTGGCGGAAGATATTCGGATCAATCGTACACTGGGTACCTTCGGCGCGGATCTGTTGCCCGATGGTGCGTGTGTATTGACCCACTGTAACGCAGGTGCATTGGCAACGGCCGGACACGGCACGGCGCTGGGTATCATTCGCTCTGCGGTGGAATCAGGCAAGGAGATATCAGTAATCGCGGATGAGACGCGCCCATTTCTTCAAGGTGCAAGATTGACCGCTTGGGAGATGGTGCAGGCAAAAATTCCGGTTACCCTGATCTCCGATAACATGGCCGGGTATCTGATGAGTCAGGGCGAGATCGATACGGTGGTTGTGGGTACGGATCGGGTCGCAGCCAACGGTGATGTGGCAAACAAGATCGGTACCTATATGGTAGCGGTGTTGGCGCGGCGCCATGAGATTCCCTTTTATGTGGCCTGTCCGCTATCGACCATCGACCTCGGTATTCCGGATAGTTCTGCAATCCCCATCGAAGAGCGGGCCGCGGACGAGGTAACGGGCTATCGGGACTGCCAATGGGCAGCACCAGGGGTCTCGGTGCGTAATCCGGCGTTCGATGTTACCCCGGCAGAGCTGGTAACCGCGTTGATTACGGAAAAGGGCGTCGTGAGGCAACCCTCTATTGATCGTGTAGCGGCATTGTTTTCATCCTGAGCCCCGTATGCTTGTTGCACCTGATGTTCAAGCTGCACTATTTCTCGACCGAGATGGGGTCGTCAATGAAGAGCGGAACTATGTTTATCGCATAGAGGATTTCGAGTTCGTTGATGGCATTTTTGACCTCTGCCGGAGTGCTAAACTCGCAGGTATAGCGGTTGTTGTCATTACTAACCAGGCTGGAATCGGTCGTGGCTACTATACGGAAGCGCAGTTTCACGATTTAACCGAGTGGATGTGTAACCGTTTTTCGGAACAGGGCGTTGCTATCGACGGTGTCTATTATTGCCCCTATCACCCGGTGTATGGTGTAGGAAAATACAAGGCCGATTCACTTGATCGAAAGCCCAATCCAGGGATGATCCTACAGGCGAGAGATGAACTGGGTCTCCATCTTTCCGATTCGATTCTTATTGGGGACAAGGCATCGGATATTGCAGCGGCCAGGGCCGCAGGGGTGGGGAGGACAGTGTTGATAGCACCATCCTTTTCTTCCGTTTCCATCTCACCTTTACCGGATCTGAAAGTCGAGACCTTACGGGAAGCCCAAAGGCTGTTGTTCGGAGGGGGGTGAAGCTGCAGCGAAAATCTGACTAGTGCTGCAGTGCCGAGGACTAACGTCCTCATCCGTGGACAAGCCACGGACTGGAAGTGAAGGGACTTAACGTCCATAGTTTCAACTATGATGCGCTTCGCGCACTAAAGTTATTGAAGCAATGAACGCGAATCAACGCAAATCGATCGTAACCGGTTCGCCATCATCGACGGTTCATTGGTCTATTGACGTTGATTTGCGGCCATTTGCGTTTATTTGCGGACAAATTTTCCGTGGGGATCTACTAGCTCAACGGTATCGCTAAGAGCATCCGTACTAGGGATGGACCGGCCCGGTAACAGGGGGGCAGCAGGGTTATTGGGCGCCGATTGTCTGAATATCTGTGCTCTCAAGGGCATAAGGCTTTGTATATTTGGTAGGGATCATCGACTGGCACGGGCCCTCTAGAGCGCGCGCGGTGAACGTCGCATCAACCGCTTCCGCCAGTAGCCTTCCGGCAACAGAATCGCGAGCACTAGTACCAATATCAGTGCCTGATACCAGAGGCTTCCGAGCCAGCTCGGCGTGACCCCGGTCTCGAACCAGGTCTCCGCCAGACGTTGCATATTGAAGAAGCTGAAATAGGTCAAGAGGGCCAGGAAGATACGGCCGCCGGTGCGCTGGCGCGGCGACTTTTCCGTCAAAGGAATCGTCAGTAACGTCAGGGTGAAGATAGCAAGCGGACCGCCGATTCTGTACTGCAGTTCCGCCTGATCCTGCAAATCCTCGGAGCCCAGCAGTGCTTCGGTCTGAAAGCTGGCCCGTTTCCTGGTTTGGAAGTGTTCAAGTCCCGTCGGCTCAATGCGCAGATTGTAGCGTTCGAAGGCGCTGATAGAATAGTCGGGCTGTCCCGGAACCCCCTCGTAACGATGTCCGTTCAGCAGGGTCACGAACTGATCGCCCGATGCCTCGTCAACACGGCGCACTCCCGTTTCACTGATTACCAATTTAACCCGATTCTGGCGCCAGTCGTGGATAAAGACGTTGCGTAACCGCTTTTTGTCCTCGATCTTTTCCACATAGATTGTGACCAGCCCCTGCTCGTACTGGTAAAAACGCCCCTGCTTGATTCCACTGACCTGATGAGCCTGATCCTTGCGTTGATGGAGTATCTTCTGGATCTCGGAGACCACCAGGGGGCGTAACGTGAAGGAAAGCCAGGCCGTCAAGAGGGCAACCGGCAACGCAAGGTAGAACAGAGAGCGATAAATGCGCCCGTTCCCCAGTCCGGAGGCACTCAGCGCGATCAACTCACTGTCGCGGGACATACGGCCGAGTGCAACCAGGACGGCGATGAAAAATGCCGGAGGCATCAGGCTGGAGAGATCCCGCGCAATCTGCAGCCCTACGAAGCGTATAACCATATCGCTGCCGAGGGCACCCACGTTTACCTCCTCCAGGGTGCGCAGAAAGAGCATGCTGAGGACGACCAGTAGGAAGGTGCCCAGAATCGCCGTAAAGATCTTGAGCACTTCCAGTAGGATATAGCGATCGACGATACCGAACATGATTTCGGAGCAGGCGAGAAAGCGGGGGTATTAAGGCGATTTCCGTCATGGGCACCTGTTTCCCAAGGTCCTCTATTGTCGCACGCCGCGGGCAAATTTCATCCTGCTTGAGGATCCATCGCATGTCGCAATACGCCCGTTTCTCCTTCCTTCTCGTCCTCCTGTCGCTGTTGACCTGCTGCACTCCTGCCCCGGAGCATCGGGTTATGGAGCTGCGGGGCGCTACGATGGGGACCTTCTACAGCATCCAGGTCGTGGATCTGCCGCCGGCGATTGAGCCAGCGAGGCTGCGGGACAGGATCGAGGCCAAGCTGGAGCTGGTCAACGCCCTGATGTCCACTTATCGGGACGACTCCGAGCTTTCGGGCTTCAATCGCAGCCGAACCACCGACTGGTTCGCCGTTTCCCCAGCGTTGGCCGGGCTGGTAAAGGAAGCCCTCCGGACCAGCGAAGTGAGCGATGGGGCCTTTGACGTCACGGTCGGCCCCCTGGTGAACCTGTGGGGCTTCGGTCCGGGCAGCGGTGGGTCTGATACCCTACCCACAGATGCCGAGATTGCGCGGGCAAAGGCGCGCGTCGGTTACCGCAAGCTGTCCGTCCGCTCCGACCCGCCGGCGCTGAGGAAATCCGAACCCACCTTGTGCTTGGATTTCTCCGCAATCGCCAAGGGCTACGGAGTGGACCGCCTCGCCGAGCTGCTCGACGCGACCGGGATTGCTGACTATCTGATCGAGATCGGCGGTGAGCTGAGGGGCCGCGGACACAACGGCCAGGGCCTTCCCTGGCGTATCGCGGTGGAGCGCCCGGACCCTGAAGGGCGGACAGTCCATAAGATCTTGGTGCTGCGCAGTGGGGCGATAGCGACCTCCGGCGACTACCGCAACTTCTTCGAGCAGGACGGCAAGCGCTACTCCCACACTATCGACCCCAAGACAGGCCGGCCGGTAACCCATCGGCTTGCATCCGTCACCGTGCTGGCACCAAGGACGACACGGGCGGATGCCCTGGCGACGGCCTTCCTGGTCCTGGGACCACAGGCGGGATTTAATCTGGCCGAGTCCCTCCAGACCCCCGCCCTGTTTATCATCCGCACGCCTGAGGGCTATGCCAAGCTGCAAACGAGTGTCTTTGTGGATTATCTGCGAGCGGACCCGGATGCGGATCGATGACGCAGGGGTTTTTTTATGATTTTTGTGTTACAAGGCTTGTCGGAAAAATAGAAGGGAATTAGTAGTTATAGGCTTATTGGTAAAGCCAAAGCATGCTGCCGGTCACCATGATCTACCGCCCCTGGCGTATCGAATCGCTTACCCTCAAAGATTTCCGGCACAGACAGGATCTGCATTCTCGGATAAAGCCGCCCCATAACGTCCAAGCCTCCGGCTTCCGCTATCAGCTTCTTAAAGTT
>Ga0209679_1000966_pt1 | contig 11488 bp, 6 predicted proteins | sample WorMetHEROISLAND_4_FD_187408 | JGI IMG/M metagenome (GOLD analysis project Ga0209679, IMG submission 187408) | Marine gutless worms symbiont microbial communities from Max Planck institute for Marine Microbiology, Germany - Olavius sp. 2 HERON... ...
AAGCTGGTTTTAAGGGGGCCGCTTTGCGGTGGGGAGGGGAGGTTGACTCTAGACGCGCAGTTGGAACAGGGCCGCCGATTGGCTAAGGCCGGCCCTGGATACCAAACAATGTCATGTGCAATAAACACACGCAAAGATGACCGTGGATTTTTTTTAACTCAACAACGGCTCAATTCAGGCAAACAATGGTAGACAAAACAGCAAAGGCTATAGTGACTAGAAAGCTGAGCCACATCTCTCTGCTATTTCACAGCAATATCCACATTTCTAGCCTAGCATGCCAGTTAACAAAAAAACAATGCATATTATTGACGGTAATTGGTTTAAACATTCTATATACATAGTTAACGAACACCGCAAAACAGCTTACTTGCAAGAAAGCCTAGCTGACGCAAAGGTAAGCGCGCAACAGCACTGCGTGTATGAAGGCCCTTAGTGAAGGCCTGCTACAAGTCACTTCAGGCTACGGGAAAAGTGCTTTACGAGAAATCAACGATATGCGATTTCCTGTTGATGGTTAATAGTAAAAATAGTAAAATTGCTATTTTCACCCACTGCATTTTGATTGTAGACCCTCAGTGGAGGAACGCCCAGCAATATCAATGTAATCTATGCATCGCTGAAAAGTACATTTAGTGGGCTAAAATTCTGTCACCGACAGTCCAGATCTATCTTCATTCATTCAGCCACTGTTGCCTCCCAAATTTGCGAAATCATGTGAAATTCACAGAAAATTCGAACTTATAGCAGTTCAAGGTCATCCAAGGTCATTAACCTTGGTGCCAATCGCAAGCGCATATGCAACTTCCTACTAGTCATTAATAGTAACTTTGGACGTATCTCGTACCATTTTCGAGATATTGACGTATAAATCTAGAAAACGGCTGGTTTTCTCCACACCATCCTTGTTTGACGCGCCGCTCAGGGGGAACCCGTCAGAATTTCTGGATGAAACTTATCCCGCAAACACTAGAGGGATGGGGCTACTGTATGGTGAAAATTGCATGATCCTAATTTCAGCCATTTTTGACTGATCCACCCATGTGACAGACAGACGGACAGACAGACGGAATTGCGATAGCATATAGGGCATTTAGCATGTATGCTGTCGTGCACTAAAAACCAAGAGCCAGCCGTTTTGTGAACATGGTCTACAGGTCACTGTGCATACACTGTTCAGTTACAGATATTTGGTGAGCTAACACAGACATCGTAACAATACAACAAGATGACATGCGTTGCTCTCAATGGAGCAGTCTGTGTCTGGCTACTACTACACTTAACATAAATCTATGCTAATCTTGTAATAGACATATGGATAATATTCAGACGATGACATAACTCCTGGAATGTCCACCATCTGTACACACCAGCAAAACAAAATAATTTACATATTTCACTTAATCATAATTATACAATACAGTAATACAATACAGTAACTATGCTGTATTACTGTACTGCAGGAAGGCTTACAGGAATTACTAATACAGGAAGACTATGGGCCTAGATTTTCAGCCCTTCAAGCCTCAGACTTCGGCCATTTGGGCCTCGTTGGCCCTCCCTCAAACATTTCTAGATCTGCCACTGTATACTGCACACAATGCATATATATACATAACTGACAACATTCGCCATACAATCTTCCACACAAATGGATGATCACTGAATTTGGTCTCAGATTTTTGCAGTCAAATCTTCAATCTCATCAGCAATGCATCTAACCACATGAAAAAAAGTTACTCTTTAACTGAATGTGCGCTAAATAAGAGTAACAGTAAGATAACAGGTAACAATCCCTAGTCAGCATTTAAATGTGACCTTCTGGTTGGGTGCTTACCTCCGTTTCTAGGTCTTGAGCTGGCAGTGAGCTTGCACCCAGTATTACTGCTGACAAACCACATCTCTTCCGTAATCTGCCATTACCTTCAGTTTTTACACCGGTAACAAATTACATCGCTCAGTAACAGAGACACGTGCAAACAACTTGCCCCGAATCATTGTCTGGCAGCGACTTGACTGGGATTCAAACCCACAACCTGCTGACTGCAAGTCCAACATCCTAACCACTAAGCCACCAAGCCACAGTAACAGTAATCTTCAGAGTAACAGTAGCAGTGGCCAAGACATTTCAGCTTTCCAATGGAATTTGTTAGTCATTCTGATTCTGATAACTCAAGACAAAAAAATTCAATAACTCACAACGTACACAAACAAACATAACAAAAACCCACATCAGTGGCTGCAGGGCCAGCAGCACTGTTGTCAAGGTGACCATAAAGATGATTTAAAACTTCACGAAGTCGCTTCTGACTCTTTTTCTGAGGAGCCAACAGCATAGCCTGGAAATTGACTGGCAAACCATATCTAGACAACAAAATGCATAAAGTATGGCTGTTGCAATTAGCTGATGGGGTTACTGTTAAATGCCTACAAGAGAGGGGATAACTGATGTGTTCACATCATATCATAGCAAAGAACATGGCACTGCAAAGTCTATAACTGGCTGTTAATTCAGAACATATATGTGATATAAAACAGTATTCTGACGTCTCTAACAGCTTATAAAAGTATGAAGGTAACAACTGACAGGCAGCACATTAAACCAAAAACTAGAATTTTAGTCAGATCAACCAGCACAGTTAACCGATAATCACGTCCGTAAGGAATGTCAGTTTAAGTAAAGCTGTGTGAACATCAATGTTTAACCACACTACACAACGTACACATCGAGCTACTGCATTGCTTAAAAAGAAGGCTATCAATGACGATCATGTCCCAATTCAAGGGCTCAGACATGGCCACTTGCAAGGTGGGACTTTTCTGAGATCAGAGCAATTTGGGCCAGATGCCTTTTTCCAGAGACACAGCAGGATTCAAATGTGGGTAGACTGAGAGAGACAGTTTGGACATGAGCAATGTTAAGTTGATGCTGGTTGTAAGACAATAAAAGTAGAAGAAACAAGACTTGGTGAGATGGCATCAATGAGGATATAAAGTTTTGGCACGTCACAAGAAAATGTGCAACTTTGGAACATATAAAGAAGAAAAAGCAAGGAGACAAACATCCAAAACACTGGGGTTACCTGCAGATAGTCCTTTGTCATAACTAGTATGCCACGGCTGCTCAGACATTTACATAGTCAGCACAGATTAGGCCAGACACCCTGAAGGTCTCCCTAAATGGACTGCTGGCAAAGTCACTTACAGGCCAGATGCCCTTCCTGTTGGAACCAACAGTGTCAAAGCACTGAAGGAACACTAGTTATTATGTAATAATTTATGTCAGGTAAGCAATGCACGACACAGAGGATTGTGTCAGAGGAGATATGGAGTTCTTGCCTGTCCCATAAAGATGCTTTGGATAGGGATTAATGGAGACTGAGAATCGGAGGGGGTAAGGGGAGACTGAGAAATGGGTGGGGGCATGAACTGGCTAATTCATATTTACCTGGAAAATGGCTCTTAAAACGGTGTGTGTCTGTGTGTGTGCATAAACAAGGTAATTACTGCACTGCAATTATATTCCAAGTTAGACAATAACTAATCTGCAACGGTATATTCAAGCATCGCCTAAAATCTGTTTACTTTCACTCCTTTGTCTCCTAACCTCTGCCACCTAGCGACTACCCGCGCCTCTGATTTGAGCTATGCTTGACTTGACTGTGCTGTGCATTATAAATTTAGCCCAGGGCCCCCAAGCATGTTAAGACAGCTCTGCTTGACTGTGCTGTGCATTATAAATTTATGAATGTATGTAAAGGTTCGGTGTAATACATTCTCTTGTTTTGACTGAAGTAAATTACTGCTTGCAAACAGTTTCGGTAGCAACAAGTGCCAGCAACAACCAAACATGATGCTGTCATTAGCACAGCGGGTCGGCAACACACATCAAGTTACCTGAGCACAGACTCGACAAACACACGCAAAGCTTTGACGTGAATCCATGCAATGAATGCTTCGCCAAAGTTCACTTTAAGCCATCGCACCAACGGACCCTGCATCAACACACACAAAACCGTTATTTCACCTAGAATATTTTCACAGGCTTACTGGTACATGCCAGATATAAGAATCAGCTGTTGTTTAACTAGCGTCTTTTTCTTGGACATCCAGGTTATGCTGGGTACTGAGAGTCTTTGAAGAAATCTTTGGTAACTGTTAAAGCAGACTTCTTTTTATAAGCTGGATGACTTTCATAACACTCAACAGGCTACAGAAGGCACTGAAGGTTGATATATGTGTGACACACAGAATAATGCATTTTTACTATTATTTATTTTACTGCCACACAACTCCCAAAAGTTTACTCTTGGGGACCGGTCCAGGTTGGAGTAACTCCAAAATTTGGGCAATTTAAACCAAAACCTTGTGTGCATGTATTATCACTGTTTTAACCACTAATAATGGATAAAGATAAAGCTGCAGTTCATAGAGAGAAGCTTACAAATTGCTTCTTCTTGTCAGACTCAAGCTTTGACAGCTCATCCTTCCCAGCCTTCAGCTCCTCCTCGCTGTAGACAAAGTCTCGTACAATAAACCTACAAAACATGTCCAGTTCATCAGACGACGAACATAACAGTTCTTAATATGATAATCACAAAAATTACAGCAAACAAAACCAGTGAAAATTTGACTTGACTGCTGAAACACACAGACAGATATTTTGAGTTTTGGCAAAAAAAACTTGTCATAATTCTGACTTCAGCTAAAACTGTGGTTCTGAAATGTGCAACTGTGCACACTATGTACTGCATCACAACTGCTTCTTCTTGCAATTTTTAAGTTGCATACATTCGTACCAAACCAAAGACATTTCAGTCATCATATGAACTTTCTGAGAGCTAACTGTATAATGTGGCACCCAACCGTCTTCTAATAGGAGGTGCAACACATATAATGCCTGCTACTGTTACTGCTAGTAATTTTGTCTCATTATCAGCTACACGTTTCACAACTGCCTCCAATCAAAAATGTCCAGTGACTTTCAGAGCTAATACAAAAATATCAATCTTTGGTTTTAGTATCTTCTGGCACATAACATTTAATGCAAGTTCTACATTTAAAAAATACTTTTAAAATCCTGTCGTCCACCCACTGCATCTATGATGCAGGACTAAGTAGGGTTTTTGAACAGTAATCAATGATGCTGACTTGTTTTCACGACAGTGCAGCTTGTACTCATCCAGAACCTTTCTGAAGATCGTGACTGCAAACAGCCCACTCTCAGCATCTTCAGTTATAAGCCTACAACAACAAAAACCAATAATGGTAAGAGTGTCCCCAACAACAAATTTATGATACACACATAAATATCAGAATTTATTCACAAAATGCTACTCAAACTGGGCCAGTGATAGTGGCTTAACAGCAATGCTCACAGTACTGGTATGCACTGTACGTGAATGGCTACTGGCACAGGCATTGATACTTATCACAGTATGGCCGGACAGTTGTATTCAAGGTTATTAGTGTGCTTGCTCTGAGGTTAAGTTTTTGGACAAATGAGATGGTGTACTCCGTAATCTGTAACCAATGGTGGCAACTAAAAATAGAGGCAATTAAATGCCACCGAGATCAGGCCTTTGTTGAAATAACGGACAAAACAATGTGGTTCGGGAATGGGAACCTTAAGTAAGCCAAGCAGCAATGCGCTGGGTAAGCAAGGGTGACTCGAGAGCCAGCCCAGCCTGGGTGGGATGCCTGAATGCTTGGATCAGGTCAACTAGGACTGCTGCTCTCTGAGCTGTTAATGGCTGTGTGCAGTCAGACAAATTGCTCCTGCAGTCCATTATCCTAGAGGCCCGACTGAGCATCTGGAAAAGATGCATAGATTCGTCTCACAGAAAAGAAGCACTACACAGCGCCTCACCAAATAGTCCATCAAAACTATTCACATCCATCCTTATGCATGTAATTTCGTGTCAAAAAATTACTGGTGCACCAGCCTGAATGAAAAATGTGGCTAGCACGTCTTATTTTCATGAGAACCCTGACGCTAATAAAAATTTTTGCTGATATCTTTCTGGTATTTCAATTTAATAGCATTAAATGTAATCGATGCAGATGTGACCCACTAGCATGTCCATGCATGTACAAGCTGTCCATTACAAAGACCTAATAGAAATCAAGACAGTCACACATCTACGGAGCAGACCACACCAGCACAAGAGTTAAAGTGCACCGGGGACGAATACAACACGGACTCGGCACTAGCGTCATTATAAGCCTGGATGATATCAGTGTCACACTGTTACTTACTTTGCAGATCGAGGAACCACCATGTCAGATATGCGTTCATATTTATTCATGAAATCTGGATAGTTTGTCCTAAAAAATGACAAACATCACTAATATCACAGCAGCATTGAACAAACAGCACGAACAAAACAAAAAATATTTTACAGCAAAATGAAAGCAGCACTTTATGTAATTCATCATCTTCATTTCACTCATTTCTGGCATATGCTACAAACATTAAGACAAACAATGAAGATCTAGAGTCACTGTGTTTAATGTCTGCACATAAGCAAGAACAGCTCTGTTGAAATATTGCTCTGCTGCACATCATGCACATCAGCTTCTCTAATGCCATGACTACAACTGCGATTCGACTACAATGCGACTACTATCCGACTACGACACAATTCGACGATGGCAAAAATGAATGTCAATTTTTCATCGTAGTTGTATCGCAGTCGAATCGGATGCATATCGTAATTTCGATCATTTTCGTCGTAGTCAAATGCATCACAGTATTGTCGTATCATAGTCATATCGTACTCGAATCGCAAGTGTGATATAGGCTTTACTGTATCGATAACTGGTTCACACGAGCAAGCAGTGGCATTTCGCCAATGTTTGCTGACGGTAACTTCATAAAATATCCATGACAACAAAACGATAAACACTGCATTCACATAACACAAATATGCCGATATAAAAACCAGTCTTCTAAAAATATCGGTATATTAGCAATATGATTCCCAAATGACTTACTTCTGTACAACAACAAGCACAGTGATTAGGTATTCTGAGTCGAGGACAAAGTCACTCTTGGACACGATATCAGCAAGACTGCGTGTCATCAGGCTTCCACTATCACAGCATAACAACAAGTGACAATGCAAATAAACACACAAAATACCCAACTGTCTAAAGTGCATTCACAAGAAAAAAAGACAGTTTTAACACTACAAACAATACACATTCAAATGAGACCTATGAGGTGTTAATTTTTCTGAACTTTAACAAAACCAGATGGTTAGAACTCGACGCTGTGGCATCGAGTTCTGTATACCTTCACCCTTGACCTTGACCTTTGACCTCAAAACACAATCAGTTCATCTTTGTCCCAAGATGCACTACTGATATAACAGCTTGGTGAAAATCTGTCAATTCATACCACAGATATCACAGAAACATCACAGATGGATGGACAGACGCACACATGCACAGACACGCACACACGGATGAACGACATAAAAACATAATATCTCCGCCACTGCCCAATGGTGGCAGAGTGATAACAAATAAAAATTTAGTGGCATGCAGCCAGATGTTATGTGGTAATATGTACACACTTCATGTCTCCAGTTTGTTAGTCATGTGTTCAGTTTCAATTAATGCTAATATTTATGCAACATGCAAGTTAATTTACTTCAGTTTTTAAACATAAGTTATGCTAAAAATAAAGACATATACGAAGACATGGCACAGTTCTGGTGGCACTGGCATTAAAACATTTTGTACTTCAGACACTGGTTGGTCACTTGCATAACTGCATCAGAGAGACTAACATATCATTCAAGTCATCAATTCCAACACCAAACAATTTGGCAGTACTAATGCTACAATATCACTTAAATGTGAGTATAGCCTACTTCAATGCTACTGGTCCCCAAGCTACAGTGATGCTCCCATTATTTTACACTAAATGTACAAAAAATGTGCATTCCAACATCTGCACTGACCTAAACTACTGTGACCTTCCAATAAACTCTGATTTTTAAACCTTATATAACTGAGAAGAACTTTATATACAGTATTTCTCCATTAAGTTAAATATAATATTTTTAAACAATACAACACATTTAAACAATACAGTGAGCAGACAATTTCTGTAACAAGTATTTAAATAAAGATAAATAAGAGACATACGTGGCTTTTCTTTCAAGATTCTGCAGGTTGCCTTTTAGACTGTTATATGCCTGTGATTTTACCTTCAAATCTGCATCAATCTGTGTCACTTGCTGCAATATATATACATCTTTATTCGCCACGAAAGGCAGCAGCAGAAAATAAAACGACAAAAAGAGAGAGAGGGGGAGAGAGACAGACAGACAGACAGACAAACAGGCAAACAATCGACTGATTACATATCACAGATTAGGCTACTTGTCAACAAATTGACGCGCACTCTCTGGAAGCATTTTCAGCAAATAAGGCGCACAAGCAATTGTCTGATTCACAAAATTTCCATAAAAATTTTATCTTTCTTGTATGAATCTGGTCAATTATGGACGGCATAAAATGGCATAAAACAATTAACATGCATTCACTAGTTGGAAACTGATACCACTAATTCAAAGTTAAAGTAAGAACAGCATCGGAACAACAAATGTCTTCCAAACTAAATACAGTAGTTCTGAATGTAGTCCAGTTTTAATGTCAACTTATTTTAACTAATTTTCACCACTTTGTCAATAAGCACTTTTAATTAAACAAATAACAGACAACAATAATTTGGGATTTGGGTTTTTATTTAACAAACACATTTTCCTGGTTGACCTGAAACAGGAAGCATCTCCAAAACACCATCTTCTTTCGGGGCAGTTGGATGGCATCTTAAAGGCCACACATCATCCTTGTAAATTCAATCAAGAGCATTACAACTAACACTGACAGAGTATGCCAAAAAACTGAATTAATATATCAAATCAGTAGTAATTAAATGTTGCTTTGCCCAAAATTTAATCCTGATAGTCTGTGACATGTGCAATATTATGTGGCACTGAAAACTAGCAAAATGCAGGACTTGCAAAATGATATGCCTACTTCATATCTTCTTCTTCTTCTTTTGGTTGTCTGCTAGAAGCAGGTCCTTGACTACCATCTCTACTGTCTTATTTTCCACATCGATCTGTCCTCAGCCTCACTCTTCAGAGAAGCATAGTCCTTCCCATCTGCCAAATCGTTGAGCAACTGTATTCTTTTCCTTCCTCTTGTTGATCTTCCCTTCATTCTTCCTTCAAAAATTTCTTGTAGAAATTCGTCGTGTCTAAGCACATGACCTATCCATGTATGTTTCCGTTGTCGTATCACATTCAACATATTCTTGCTTTCATTTACTTTCTTCAAGACAACCTCATTTGTCAGACGAGCTTGGAAAGTTAGATCCGTTTGTCTACTTCATATAACATACTTTAATACACATCATCTTGTTCTGTAGAATTTCTAAAGCAATGGTTACAATAGGTTCACGTGTGCTAAAATAAAACAGTCAGCACAGCTTTAAGATGTTCTGCTAAACAGTTTAATGTTAATAATTTACTGAATGCGACAAGACAGGTCGTTCCACACAGCAAGACAATGAGGACAGACAAGAACAAAAGTAACCAAATTCGGCAAATTTAGTATAAATTCTTGGCTTAACATTTTTTTACTATCTTCTTCAATTCCATCTCTCACAGTTTAACTGGCATGTTCTCTGTGCTCAAAACAGGTTTGGCTGGATCCACTCCCCAGCAAACCCTAATAGTCTTGTGAAAATTTACAGGTAGGATGCTCTTTCCAAAGCCTTTTCTCAACTTACTTCTAATTAACTGGTACTGTCTGTTTCAGCTCACAAGTATGACACACAACAGTTAACAGCAATATGTAACAAAAAATTATGACAGACTAATTGCAACATACAGTTATCTCACCTTAGAAATAATGTCACTGATGTTCTTCAGTGACTGTTTTATTGGATATTTAGCAAGATCCCACTGAAATTTGGTCATATACTGCGGTAATGACACTACAAAAACATACAACTTCATTTAAATGCTTAACAACATGCACAAAATATGAAGCTAAATTTGTCACGAATAATTCATCACAAGTGTACAGCAATTAGCACACAGACACGCATGCTCAAATGGCTAAATATACACCCAGTCTGACATGTTTCACTGACTCAATGCTCAATTAGTACTAAAGCAAAACAGTCGTGATTTCTAATGCTATTCTGTATTATTGTTTCAAATGGCTACAAAAAATCACACAAATGTCTGCTATGTAAACAAATGGGGAAGGAAAATCAATTGTTACCAATTATCAATATAAATTACTTACTGCCATTAACAGTAAGGCTTTCTTTCAACTTGTCACGCTCATCTTCCAAGACTTCACCGAGATAGTGAACGATTTTATGCACAACACTGCGTCAGTGCACACAGACAGGATAGACTGCACTATAAATACCAGTATAAACAAATTTCTCTTAATCACTCAACAGTTTAGCAACTTGTACTTCAAAATGATGCAGCTTTAACCAACCACATTCACATATTTAGTCTGTAATATAAAATGATATTTGTCCAAATACAAGTGAAAACAACAACATTCAGTACCTTTCTACAAACGGATCTAACTTTCCAAGCTCGTCTGACAACCCAACTAGCACATCAAGAGTGCCAACCTGATAACAGATGCATCAACAAGGACTCAATTTTTACAATTCCTGATTCTGAATGCTACAGCATAGTAAATTAGCCTGCAAAATTTCATAACCAGTTGCTGAATTTATTCGAATTGTATATGACACACAAAAAATGCAACATTAAATTATTACAGAACGGAATGATTTTTTACTACAGTACGATTACAGTGTGTTAATAAACACCATAGAAAATACCTTCAAATCTGGAATGTGAAACTTGAAATTGGTGGAGAGATTTGCCTGCTTAGATGTAACACTGTTCATTACATCCCATGTTTGCTGGCAGGTTCTTTCACCAGGAGCACTAATGAGCCAAAACTCCGTCAAATCAAACAGTCTGCGATCAGCATCCATTCTGCAGGAATCTAAATATAGTTATACATACACGCACCTTGTGAAAGTCTTTCACACCATCAATGCACAGCTAAATAAAAGTTTGGACTCGAACCACTTCATTTACTTATTTGCACGTTCATTGACAAAACTATGCAAATCAGTAATAGTTAACATTTGATGATGCTGTTATCATGTCACACAGTCATATTCCGAAGGGCCCGGTCATACTAAAAGCCGTCAGAAACCGTCAGGATACCGTCAGGAACCGACAGGAACCGGGAAAACTACATGAATGATAGATTGATTGACTGACGTTAATGAAATATGTTGGTATATTGTACAGGTTAAGAAATAAAGTTCCATCTGAGTATGGTATATGGTATTGAATTGCATGCTAATACTTAACTTCATTGCGAATATTACAGTGCTGTCAGATTTATATAATATTAA
>Ga0209679_1000967_pt1 | contig 11481 bp, 6 predicted proteins | sample WorMetHEROISLAND_4_FD_187408 | JGI IMG/M metagenome (GOLD analysis project Ga0209679, IMG submission 187408) | Marine gutless worms symbiont microbial communities from Max Planck institute for Marine Microbiology, Germany - Olavius sp. 2 HERON... ...
GAACTAGATACAGATTCAGGGATTTTTACAAACTGTTTGCAATCATTCAAGAAGTCTAATGACCACACAGTAACATGCTCAGGCACACCATTACTGACAAACTTATTCAGTAATATGTTACGGTCAATCAGGTCAAAAACTTTAGAAAAACCCACAAATAATATTCTAACAATATTTTGAGAACAGTTGGATGCAATGAACAATTCATGCATCACCTTTTATAGAGCATGGGTAGTTGTTCGACCACGAACACATCCATATGTCGGTACAGTTATCAAAGAACTCATTGAAATATCTACTAACAAATTTCTCTGCAATTTTCGCGATTGCATTGGTGACTGAAATGGGTCATATGTCGGTCTCAACATGCACAGGAGGGAAGAGCATTGGAAGAGTTATTCTAGAGATCTTCCACTGGTCAGGTACTATACCTTGTCGTAGTGACGAGTTAATTATTGCCGCTACTGGTGATGCTCAATAGCGGGCCAATTCTATGAGAATTTTGTGAGAAATACCATCTGGTCCAACAGATTTATTTGTTTGTATGCGTGCTGTGGGTAACCACAACATTGGGAAGAGTGCTGCAAAGAGTCGGGGAAATGTCTGGGAATTTCACAGTGCCTGAAGTATGGTCGCTGTTTTCCAGTTTGCTTTTCGGCGTTTCCAAAAGTTGGCAATAGCAAAATATTTCACAGCTGGACACGTTTAAGCCAGTTTCGCTTAAATTTCTGCTTTAGTTGCCCAGTGCGAAGTTTATAGACAGTGTTTTGCTTGTTACTTCATTTGAGTAACATGTTACTGTTACTTGTTACTTAGCTTTAAAAGTAATTTGTTAAGTGTTACTTGTTACAAATTTTGAAAAGTAACATGTTACTGTTATTTGTTACATGCTTAATGTAACGTGTCTTTGGTACTTACATACAAACAGTTATATAAGAAAAGTTATACAACTGTTAGATGTTTTTTGCTGAGCATTTGGAATAGTTTCCCAGATACAGTTGATTTTTGTAATGTAGCACGTTTTAAACAGTTATTTTTAGTAAATTTGTAAATAAGTTACAGAATGTTTGCTAATGGTGAAGAGAGCTGCATATTATTAGGTTTGGATCAGGATTCAGGAAAAATTTCTTAAAAACCCCAACCTGCTGGGTTTTATTGGGTTTTGGGCTTTATTGGTTTTTCAGCTATTTATTTGAACAAGCAGTTGGGAAGCTTGTTGGTTGATTTAGCTCATCGGCTAAGTGTTTATTGAGATTCGCCATCCAGTTTAGATTATCTAAAAAATTCGCAGATTCATTACTTATTGGTCGTTTGAAGCTGTAAACATAAAGAAATGTTTAATTGTTACTGGCGTGACAAACTGAAATTGAACTAAGTTTGATGTGAGTTTTTTGCTGGCTTTTTCAACAGGTTTTACCCCAGTAACTCGGTGGGCTTTTTGGGTATTACCCAGGTGTCTGAACCCAGGTTTGGATAGAAAACGGGAGAGAATGGTTTATGTTAGTGGAGAATTATTGACATCATTTCTATATTATTTTGTTTTGTTACTGATTTGCAGTCACAAACTAGATGGACTATAATTGTGATGTACTGTAGTAAGATCTGGCAAAATACCTGCATTGGTTTCTTATGGGTGCTGTAAACAGCATTCCTACAGCTACTGTAAAATCTTTAAAAATACTGGATTTTTTAAAATCAAATTTCCAGGCGCTGGAAAGTCTGGAAATTACATCTGGCAGTCGTTGATTGTACTGGAAAAGCTTTCCTTCAATGGTTGCTTACAGCACCTCTATCTTTGGACTGGCATTATATAAATGTCCTATTGTTGTTGTTGTTGTTGTTACTAATGAATAGGGAGTGTAATTTTGGCCTCAGATTTTTGTGCTTTGTGTAGCAACTGCTGTTTATCCTTGAAATTTGCATTTCCAGATTACAAAAATGCCCTGGAAATTTAGGTCGGGGATCGTGGAAAAGTTGAATTTTGGAACAGTGATAGAGGTTAAATCTGTGTAAAAAAGGTGCTGTAGATGCTTGTCATACTTTTTGCTCATGCACCTTACAGTGATCGAAGCGATGGACTTACCTTTGTGACCGGATTCAGTTTGTGCCGAGACTTTTACAAAGTAATCATGTTGGTATCACGAAGGCTTCTGTATAAAATTTCTCCAGTGTCAAGAATTAACGTCACATTGTAGGTGGGCATGTGCTGTGCTAAAGGGTGATTTTTGTTGTTGTTTTTGGCACTGAAGCGGGTAAGAAATCTGGAGCAAAGCCTCGAGACGAGTCTATGATTGACAAGAAGCACGAGCTGGAAAAGCGGCTGGAAAATGTCAAGGGAGCACTTGGCGCGCCATCGAAGAAACCAACAAAGAAAGGTCTGAGCTTGAAACTACTACCATTGCATTTAGGACATCACAGCAGCATGACTTTACGTTTTGTGTTTAGCCGACCTTTTTCTTTTCAACGTGACTGTGACAGGCATTATTTGAGCCGGGCCAAAAAAAGAAATGGGCCACGTTGACAATTCAGGGCTATATTCAGAATTCATTATTATGCCCAGTATTAGATATATTTCACCAAACTCTTAGCAGTGGTGAAGGTAGGTCAGCGGAGTTAAAAATCAGGGTTGGCAGGGTTGGTTTTGCCGGCGCCATGTTTTCATCAAAATAATATTCGTCAATTTCTGTTTGTATTCGATTGAATAACTTAGTTTGTAGAATCTTGCTTCTTGTTAACTGATTGTTTACTTTACTTGTAGTTGTATTTACTGGCTGTGGAGTTGAATACTGTTGCTTGCCACTGCCAGTGAAAGCTACATACTAGCCAGAAAAGTTCATCATTATACCGTTATGCAGTTTATACTAATACTGCACTCCCAGACCAGAGTATTTCTATGCAATTTTATGTGAAAATTTTTGCCAGTTATGGGTGGTTATTACCGGTTTTTACGGGGTTTTTCCACTGTCCTGCGTACTTTTTGCCGTAGCAAAAACCCAACCCTGTTAAAAATTGTTATGTGTGTATCCTGAGGGTGTGTGTTTGTGTGTGCATTGGAGTCATCGGTGATGTTGCAGATGAGAAGGGTCATTCTGGCGGAAATGAAGCTGGTGGACATGGTGCATCTGGACATTCTCGGCCGGGCATTGCCAGCAGCTCGTCACTGAGTGAGTCCAGTTCAGACAGCTCGAGCAGCTCTTCAGACACAAGCGACTCGGAGTCAAATTAATCAGTACGATCCACGCTGCACTCGGCTGTTATACGCAGATGGTATTTGACTGACATCTCTGGTCGTAGGTTGACCAGTCCCGTCTGTGAAACTCTGATATTGTTAAACGCTATATTAAACTTCGGCCCGAGTCTATTCCATAGCGTGAGTGTTCAAGACGGAGTCGGCTTAACTGCCTGACACCAATCGTCGTCATTGTTGTTTGTCTACCAGCTGTACTGACCGGCACGTAGCGATGTTACTCGTGTTTTTAATTGTGGTCAGTGTAAAACCAGTTACTATGCTGTAATGTACAGAACATGTCGGCGATCCGACGATGCAGTGCAACGCTGCGTACTTTCTGTGTACAAGATGACCACTTGTCTGGAAAAACCGGATATGTCCGGGAATTTGACAGCTGTCGGGGAAGTGTTGGGAAAGCGACCGCAAAGTCGGGTAATTGTTGGGTGAAAAATCTTGCCGGGGAAAACTAATATTATTAACTCCTTTTTGGCCAGTGTTCAAATGTTGCGGACATTATAGTAGAATGAGCATCGACAGTAATATATGCATTACGTGGGTAATGATAACATGGGAGGAGTGTTGTGAGCAGTCGGTGAAAGTGTCAAGTATTTCACAACAATGTCTGGACTGTCCTTCAGTTTTTTATGCTGTTGTTTGGGCAACAGGAAGGGTGTCTGGCCTGTGGAAGTTCTGCAACAATGATTCCCATAAAACTTTACTTTTTTGGGACTGGCCTAACCTGGGGTAACCTGTGATTCGGAAAAACGGGCCGGTTAAACAGAAACCAAGTTCGTGCATGTTTGGACTATCCCAGACAGTGTGGTCACCTTGTGTGTAAGATTACATGTTTAATATTGTTTATTCATAATCTGATGATGTAGTAGTCGAAGATTTTGTATCATATCATTCTTTGTGTAATGTTGCTAAACCACCCAGGATCGTGCCCTGCGTGTGTATAACATTGCCGCGATGGCATCGTTGTTGGAGAAGCGTGACTTAGCGGCAAGTTAGCAGAGTACGTCGTAGAAGTAGTTTTGATAAAGGTGACAATTGTGTGAAATTTGGAGAGGTTTCTGGATGGCTGTCGTCATTTTTTTAAACTTTTATTTTAACTTTTTTTTGATTTAGAGCCTTTAAATCAGAGGCTTTATTGTCTGTGAAATCTGTTGTATTCAGCAATGTAGTCGTGTCTGTATATAACTTACATCGATAAAAGTAAAGCTTGGTGATATGCGGTCTGGATTCAGGCCACGAAAGGGAACCACTAATGCAATATTTACTGCAAGGCAGATGCAAAGAAAATGTGGGACTAAGGGAAAGTAGCTCTGTTATACTGTTGTAGACTTAGAAAAAGCATTCGTTAGAGTATCTGGAGAGGTAACTAGATGGGCTCTGAGGAAAGCCGGTATGGAGGAATGGTTACTGAGCGCAGTTATAGTGTCGTCACAGCATGACCAAGGGCCTATTACCATTTTTGCCCAGCACGTTAATTTTTTGACCCATTACCACTTTTACATCAACAGCCCTACCGTACTATCTCCTGCCGACTAACCACTGTCTGTGTACCCCAGACAGTGGTTAGTCGGCAGGAGATAGTACGGCAGGCTTTTGATGTAAAGGTGGTACTACGTCCGTAGTTATTTGTGATCGTAATGGAAGTTACCACCAAGGAGTTTGGGTAGGGCTGCCATGGGAGTTATTGTATGCTGATCTTGATTGTTCCGAGTGTGGTCTGATGCTGCAGTGTCAGCAGTGGCATTTGGACATATACCGCATTGATTGAAATCCTGTTAAGCAGATGCTTGTTATTTATGTTTTATCATCTAGAGACGATCCAAAGCTCATAGTTTTTTTGTACCAAAACAGAGGTATAATTGCAATGCACGTAAGGCATGAAGCGACATTAGAATGACAGGAAGACAGTGCATATTGATGACAAGACATATTTCCATTTGTCGTCTGTTGATAATGCACATATGTAGTCGCTGTGTTACTTACTCACTGTATATTACTGTGGTCGTCTCACCATGTCACACGTTTAATGTTGTGTGAAGTTCGTTATTGGTGAGTTACTAACGCGTTTTTTAAAGTTTTCATTCGCATATGATTCATATGGTGTACCGACTGTTTATTAGTTGTCGATGTCTGTCAAAGTCTTTAGTACTCTGATCGGTAGTGTGCGTTTGTGGGCGAGTTGCTCGTGTCAACATTTTTGTTGCAGTGAGTGTAGAGTCATCTAAATATGTTGCTGTAAATTGCCACTTGCACCGTTGACTTTTGTGTTTCAGTGCCGTGCAAATTCTGTAAGTAGTTGAAAGTTGAGAACTGCACACTTGTGGGAACATCAGCGTAATTAGTCCGACCGTTTTCCGTAAAAAAATTCCATTTCTCGGGCAGTGGAGTTGTTCTTTGAGTGGCTGTTTTTGTAAACATAGGCAGCGAAATTGCCGAAACTGCTGTCGCTGACGATTTCTGAGGCGACTCAAGAAACCATCACGTAGCATCTTTTGTGTTGCGTGTGAGACAAATTATCTTAAAGCCAACCCTGGAAAAGTAACAGCAACAAACATATCTGGACCCACAGTATACCATGACTGCAAAGGTAACGAAAGGTACGATGGACCCAGAAGGCGCCCGCTTGCTTACTTACTCTGATGCCTACAGTAAGCCCTGCCTGTGCATAAATATTCATCACTGTGCTCCACTATGCATTGTGCTGCAGCAGGCCACTGCGGTGGATGCTGCGCTACACGCACTGCGCCAGCAGTGTACTAGTGAAGGTTCAGTGTCAAGTTTTAAATTGATAACGTGAAACGAACTTTGATAATTACTCATTAATTAGAAAGTAAGTGGAAAATCCGAGATGGTAGATCTGTGTGGAATATGTGCACGAATGTGTATGCAGTTTCGTTGTGCTCCGCTGCGTATTAACAAAGCCTTAGGGATTTTTAGAGAACCGATTCCAGCAAGAACAACAACTAGAGTGGCGTTTTGGGACCCACCTTCCAGTTCCAAAAAGTGCTGCTTACTTGTTTGTGAATAGACGTGCATTGTTGTTGTATGATTAGACGGTCACTTTATAATGAGAGCTGATGTTGCTGGTATTTTTTTGTCAAGTGGCAAGAAGTGCTTGTATTGTAGGGGTGTGCGGAATCCGATGAAAATTTCGGATATGGGTTTTCCGAGAACCGAACCGACCTCAAAATTCAAAAACCGAAAACTCGGTTTCCGCGGTTCGGTTTTCAAAAAAGCGATATCCGCGGTTTTGGGACGGTTTTTCACGTTTTCTCATTCACAGTTCGTCTTACAGCATGATACGATCAACGGTCAAAGTATTTTTCTTCATGCTGTATCTCTGCATTTCTAATACCAAGTCACTTCGACTGACAATTAGTTGGACCAATTCAGCATGGAAGTAAACAGTAAACTGGAAAGCACACTCAGTAGAGTGCATACATAGTAAACAACACACAGTGCAAAAAACGAACCAAAAAACCGAAACCGCGGTGAATTTGGTAAAACCGAAACTGAACCGAAAACCACTTTTTTTGCCAAACCGAACCGAAGTCATTTTTTGCTAACCGCACACCCCTATTGTATTGTGTATCTCTCTGTGTCTGTGTGTGTGTGACTGACTGTATCTGTGCATGTGTTTATGTGTTTAATGTCGAAGCAGTTACCTGATTGTGCCGTGTCGACTCGAGAAACGGTCACGTAGTATCTGTTGTGTTGCGTGTTCTGTGGTTTTGTCCGAGGTTCCTCTTGCTGTAGTTAATAAGTAGAACTGTACAGCGTTGCTATAGTGTCGCGTGGTGTGTGTGAGGCTATGATTATGCATGAGGAAAGAAATATGCATATGCAAGAATAGAAAAAGTGGGACTAGTTCACATGATGCAATATTGTGAACTTGTTACTGTTTTCGTGCCAGACATTAATTATACAAATTCTGCTAGTGGTTAAAACACCAACCCTTTTCACTGCCGTATTTGTTCTTCGGCATTTTTTATGCCATATAATTCCCCAGTGTTAATATGGGGTATGTACTTACATACCCAAATTTTCTCTGAGAGAATTGGTTTTGAATTTTACATTTATAAGCAAAATGATTACAAATGTGTACAGATATCTGTAGTGTGCATTTATCTCCACGCCAGTTAGTGTTATGAGTATATTTATTCGCCCTGAACAGTTTGTGCCGACTACATTCTGGCGTTTTCCTTTTTGGTAGGATGGACAACATTTCGCTTTCACGTTTCAGTCTCAGTCTAAACTCTCTGAAGCCGTTGTCAATGTAAAGGAAGCCATCGCAAGTCTTTTGAGTGAATAGTTAAGCCAGTGTCTGTATTCTCATGGTTTTACAAGAAAAAACGGAACATTTGACGTCCCGGGAAAGTGTTGGCCCGGATGCAGGCCAAATGGTTCAAGTCCTGATGAGTATGTGACAGTTGACAACCCTATTTCCTGACATGTCAGACTCTGTAGCTATGTTGATCTGTCTTTGTAGCTAGTAAGTTTCCAATTTTTCAGTTTCCAACTGGGGCCGGGCTGTCTCTCCATCAGCCATCCTCAGAAAGTTCCCAGCAAGTGCTGACTGGGTACTAAGTAGTCATGTTGGGTTAGAGACGAGCCTTTTGCCAAGTTATTCTGTGAACAAATGTGAATGAATCTTCTCGTCAGATTTAGTTGTCTCCCCGCTGCCATGAAATACTGCTATGTTAAGCCCCGACATCATCATTGGCAAACAGTGTCTAGTGCTAGCCCTGCTGATAACAGCCCTGCTGACAATTTCCTGCTATCTCCTTGTCAAAGGTTATGTGCCATGTGATATAAAGTCCATCATAGTTAAGTGGTTAAAGCCAGGTGGTTGCTGTGTGTCCTCTGCACTGGTTCCAGTCTCCGTAATGCCACAGCCAATTGATGGTCTTCAGGTGGCAACATTCTGGCAGATTATTCAGAACGGATAAGACACCAAGAGCGGATAATGGACAGTAGATGATCCCTGCCTACTTAATTTCTCTACAGTTAGTTTTCTGGCCATACGTGGTACAAGGTATGGTACAAATTGAGTAAGCCAGGATCGAGTTCTTTTCTGTATTTAGATGTTTCACTGTCACCGTCACAGTTTAATGACGCATAATGTGTCAAGTTGTACTGTCGGCCACACTGGGCTGGTAATTTCTGTCACATTACTGTCGAAAGATATCTGTTCTTTATATTTGATGTGTGTAAATATTGATGCTTTAATTTTCGACTTACAAGCAAAATGGTTGCTTTGTCTGCCAGGTTTTAGACACCATTTTGGAGTTTTGCGTGTCGTATTTATGTGAAACTGTTTCGACTTTCGCGACATCCGCTGAGCTGTGTTAGCTACGATTGTCAACATACTGAGATTAACCCTTAACGGCAAGCAGATCACGAAGATGCTGCAGTATAAGTGTTAAGCTGGCGAGGCGTTTTTAGTTGTAAATACAGACCTACGTGTTGTCGTTGTGGAGTAGATTTTGTCGTCAACTTACTTACTTATTGACTGGAGCAACATTGCACCTTTTGTTGTCGAGCCAGTCAGCAGTGTCTACACGCTGTTAGCTGTTTTTTTCACTGTAGCTTTTTCTTTACTTATTTATTGAAGTTTTGTTGTGGAGGTTGAAGCAGTAAAGCATCACGGCAAGTAGACTGATAGAAAAATATTTATCGTTTTTCATTGTGTTGATCATGCTTTTATTAGCTTCAGATTTATTTAAATACCCAATCAGACCGGCAGACATATGGAGTCTGTTTAGCATTTCTTATTACTATTATTTTCATTATTCACTTTATTAATGATGGTATATTTGACTGTTTTGTACATAAATAGTGAGTGCGTGCATGCGATATTGTTCAGTTCTTTGCTGTAGTAGTTTGACAGTGGGTGTAAGAACCAAATCTCCGTTGTTCGCAGGATGTGTTGTTTGCTTTGAGGATATTTTTTGAGCCACCCAGTAGAAGTAACAAGTGACGTGCACATTTACTGATAAATACCACCGCAGACATTAGACAAATATTTATATGAATATTAGTGAACCTACAACATGAATGTGAACAGAGCAAAGCCCACCGACTTACCAGAAAGTACCAGGAATTCGTTTAAAAGGAGAACCAGGCATTAATACGAAGTTTGCACAAGAAACATGAGAAGAGTCATGAAAGAACCCGCATAAAGGAAGTCTTGAAGAAATATGGATGAACGACTCTTGTCTGTCCACTCCAGAAGAGTGTCCAATCAGGTTCAACCAATGACTACAGCAGCAATCGGGTGACGTCACGGCCAGGCCAGTTGCCATAGTAACAACAGTACATAGTCACGCACCTAGTGCCCAGCCTTTTTGGGGCGAGCCGCGAGACAGTGATTGTAAAAAGCTGTTCTATATGTACAGCCCCTCACGAGAGAGGGAGCGGAAGGGTCAAGGGGTCTTCATGAAAATTTAAAACTTCGGGGGGTGAGGAAATCCATTAATCTGACGCTAGTTAACAAATTCGAGTCGTAAACAATTCGACAGAACTGATCGATCACACAATTTAGAAGAACTTTGGCCAGTGTGCGGCCCGTGACGTCACCCGTGCGGCAATTAACTTTCAATGACGAAACTTCTAAACTGATACGGGATTTGCCACGCCAAGACCATGAAGCGACGGAACAAGATATGACCACCAAGTATGAGACTGAGACCAAGACCGCGTTTTTGGCCTCGAGACCAAGACGTCGGTCTCAACACCACATCGCTGAACACTGATTCACAGCTTCACACTATTGAAGGCTCACGAAAGCTCATATTTTAACACCGTTCAGTTTTACTATAATGTAAAAATCCTTTTATTGCAAATGTCCTAGTGAGCGTAACAGTGAAAGAACTTTGAAAATCGGTATATATTTGGCGAAGTTATGTACAAGAGTTTTGTGTCTTGTGTTTTTCTGGCTCGCGGTGTATATTGAATTAATAATTTAACTAAATTAGCCCAAATAGCAAACAGTTAATATCGGCACATTTCACCGACTTACTAAAAAAGATCATCCGCTACAAAAGTTGGTAAAACTAAAATTTCATTTTCGTCATTTTAAAAAAGCAGTTTTTTGCAATCAAATCTCAGTTCATATTAGAAACCTTCACAGGACTATCGCTTCACACACTAGGACCGCGTAAGACTAAATTCGGCCATGTTATCATCCATGGATATTAATATCGTACAAATAATATATACACATCGGGATACACAATATATACACAATGTGTCGTGCGAAGGGCCTAAACGTAGTAGCTGTGGGACTGTTTCTGTATTGTCAAAAAGTAGTCCCAAGTTCAAACCACATGTTTTATAGAAAAGTGTTATGTCTGCAAAATTGCAAGCAAGCAAAATATTATGAATTACTTTTCCGCGATCGTACTTAACAAAAGTCACCGGACAAGCAACTCTCTGTCAATTGAAACGCTAACAGGTATGTGCGTTACATTACTTACTACACGGTGTCTCAATAAAAAGGGCCTACTTTGGCTTCGCTAACTTTGACGTGTGTCAACCGATTTTCATATTTTTGGCAGACATTATACAGCAATAAATTTGCAAAAAGAGGATGTATAATTAACCTACCTTACGCGGTTTCTGTAACTGCACTACCTTGTAAAATCTTGATCTCAACTCTGGTCATGTTCACTCAAAATCTTAGTACATAGTAAGTGCAAAAATCTTAATTTCAGATTCGATTCGTGCAAGTAAGTGAAATAACACAACAGCACAGTTACAGCAGATGTTCGAAATGCCATCGTATTAGGTGGTCATAGGTCTGAGTCAGTTAACTCTAATGTCTCACGACTCAATATTGCTGCCATTTTGCATGCACAATGAGCTTATCTTGTAGCATCAGTGCGTCATCTGCTATCACAGCACTAGGCTTAACTTTTAGCTGATTTCCGACGTCAGCTGTGACGAAACTTGTGAGTAATAATTGTCAGATATGGTTCATATAAAAATTGTGCAATTTGGAAAAAAAATGACAAAGATTCTGTCGGAATAAAACAGTGACGGTTTTAGCAGCGAAAAACGCGAGTAAAATTGCCACCAAGATTTTAACGGTAGTGCAGTTAAGTAAGTAAGTAAGTAAGTAAGTGTGTTTATTTACATCTGACAAACGCAAATGTTTACAACGTATCAAACAACATCCGAACAATAAAGCAACGTCTAGTAGAACTAAAATTATAAGAAACCAACTGATAAGAATG
>Ga0209679_1000970_pt1 | contig 11469 bp, 13 predicted proteins | sample WorMetHEROISLAND_4_FD_187408 | JGI IMG/M metagenome (GOLD analysis project Ga0209679, IMG submission 187408) | Marine gutless worms symbiont microbial communities from Max Planck institute for Marine Microbiology, Germany - Olavius sp. 2 HERON... ...
AAGTTGGTAGAAGCAGCTACGGACTACATTGGCTGTGTGCGCCTCCATGGTCAGCTTGCTGTCGATAATGACGCCAAGATCACGGACTTTGTCTAACGGCGTGATAACCTGGTTGTTACACTTACTACAAGACCTGATACACTTACTACAAGAATGGGAGCCCTAAAACAGCACGTACTAAGAGCGCATGTCCAAGCCAGATGAGTTGCCAGCCCTCAAGGCTATCATTGAAAATGGTGGTTTGTCACTGCAAGGGAGACTGCTCGTCGCTAAAGTGCGGCTGCAAATCACACAACTTGGCTTGTACTGACTTATGTCTGTGCAACAATGAGTGCCAAAATGATGACGATGTTCACACTGATGATGATTTCCATGACCCATTGTCAGATGACAGTAGTGATGATGAAATCTGAACTAGGACCTGAATCACATTCCACCCGTTATATATCTTATCACACCCAGTCGTGGTGATATGTAGGGCCCTTCATTTTTTCACGTGTACAGTTCCATACTCGATCCTACATTTACCAAATGATCTCGGGGTGTCGGCCCGCCATTTCGAGGGGCCGCCATTCCGATAAGAGCCGCCATTTTCAGCCATTTCCAGCAGTGACAACTTACGGTTAGGGATACGGTTAAGGTTAGGGTTAGGGTGAGGGTTAAGGTCAGTCGTCTGGTTGTGGCAATATCAAGAACTATTCCCTGCAACAACCACGAATGACGGCTTTCAGAATGGCGGACCTTTCGGAATTCAGAATGGCGGACCTGAAACGATCTCGGTGGCAGCCATCTAGGATTTGAAGATGGCCGTCATCCAAAAATAATTTGGATTGCACCATCATTTCCCTTGACCCCAAAAATGTAGGGATAGCCACCAAATTCATCATCATATCTCACTTAGTCGCAGAATAATGGACAAAAATGGCTATCTGATGGTGGCCATTTTGAGTATCCAAGATGGCAGCCAAAAAGTTTTCGATGAAAATGGAAACATTGGTTTCTGTAATCAGTAGGGTAATAACTTTCAAAAAGTGTGAATGGTTACAAATCTCCACGAATACTGAACAAAAATACTAATTCATACATAGTGAACCTGACTATCCGATAAGTTTGCTACGCCACAACGAAGTGAAACCTGTCATGACTTTAATGGCTGATGCAAATGACCACTTGGAAGCATCCAAGATTGTTTTAATGGCACCAGTTGCACCATCGACACCGCGTCTTGTTGGTTCAGCAATTCCAAGAAATTTAGCTTTCATGTCACCAGTACTATTCACATATCTTACACCGAGGTACTTCAAAGCTTGTTGATAAGCATAAACTGGACCGTCATGTGTGAATTTTGTGTATGAAATTTGTCAGTAAGTGTACGAACAGTTACCGATAAAATTCACTCACAAAATTTCCGCCAGCAGCTGTCACCCCGCTACACGATAGATGACTCCACTTGTTGCATGGACCTTAACACTGAATCCAAGATTCAGTTGATAATGATATGCAGTACCGCTCATCACAATACAAGCATTTAGCATAATCATCTTCAACTGCCACCTTGCGTTTCTTCCTGCTAGTCTTTTTCTTCTTATTCTTCTGTACTGGTTTTCATGTTATTACGTACATCTGATGTCTCACTCTCTGTCTCACTCCGTTTCTTCATCTGACTTTCTGATTTTCGTTTATATGGCGATGCCGTTATTATTTTTGCATGTGCCACTTCACGCTTGTGCCGAACTGTGTGCACAGTTTTTGCTGTTGGTATCAGACTTCTCATACTGATATGAGAAGTATCTTCAGCAGCTGCAGCGACAGAGTCCACGGGACTGGTAACGACCGGTGCTGGTGACACGGCCCAGCAGCATGACATTACAATTCATGTTAGTGATAATTTTGAACTATTTGTAACTGACAAGTTGTGACAATGTTATATACGTAACAACGCTCATCTGTAATAAATAATTCATCAAGTTTACCTGTAATGAAATGAACCGTACAGAATCTGGTGTAATCGTTTGGTGTGAAGTTCTGCTGTTTTAAAGCTGCTGTCCACTGTGTACGGCATACTGCATCTCTCGGAAATCCAAAAAGCTTAATGCCTAGCTCTGTTGTTGCAGGGGCGTTTGTATTCGTGCAATTCCAAGCACAGCAACTCGCAGGCATATTTTGCAGCCACACACTCACCCTTCATAAACTCGCTACACACAACATAGCGAACCATAGAAAGTTATTCACAAAATAACGTTGCATATAACCTATCGAAGGAAGGTCAACACAGCTTCTGGACTTAGTATAAACACACCTGAGTCGTAATGTTTGCCTCGCAATCTCAGGAATACACTGCAGCACAACGGTTGTAGCTTGGAGATTTCCACTCTCCAACGAATCTCTCCTTATAGTGTATAGAACGTCACTCAAAGCAGTCAGCAGTTGTCTCCAGACTCATATAACTCTGACTCAATAACTGTTCTCTTAAATTTTTGCTCTTGCGCAGTGAAAATTTCAAATTTGAGCAGCAACTTCTTACATGGCCTCACATTGTTTTTAAATCTTGTGTCGTCAGTCAGTGACATAATGGCATCGTTAGCTACTAGCAACTAGGCCTGTCTAACGTTTCTGTAGTCTTACAGCTAATTAACTGGAAAAGAGTTCTTTCCTTCTCTTCCATTCATCTGACTTCATTTCTTGCGTAAAAATAATTACCCATGCTGGTCATAATAATAATGAAGTTTATCGCCGGTTCGAATCTATTTAATACGAGTCAGTGTTTCACAATAGTAGTGATCTTCGGTATACACGCAGTCATATGATCAGTCACTTCGAACTGTTGTGCAGTCTGCCAATAGCAAAACCGAAATTACCGGTAACCATACAGTACCCACAAAAATTTTCACTACAATGTCACAGCCCCAACTTGCTCGATACCTTTCGCTGCTGTCACTTTGATCGGTCTTTGGACTGTCTTTCATCACAATTGTAAACTGTTTCTGGTCCGTATCCATGGCGGCTGTAGAGGTGGTTCAAGTTGTCAGAAAATTCGTTAACACGGTGACGGTTGAATGCCAAACTGGTGTAGCAAAGTCACGCAATAAATCAAAATCTCAGAAGGAGACAACCTGATCGATAGGCTTCTGCAGCTTGACAGGTGTCCGTTGACTCCTTGAATCAGTTATGCATCACCAGTGCTGCATTACTCGTCGCTTGTCCTGTCGACCGACGACTGCCTGGTCACCCGAGGCGTTGATCAGTCTCTGTCTGCGTTGTCACGTTGTCCCAGTAAACCTCAGGCTGCCGCTGTCCTCCACTCGTCGACCTCAGACTGCCTCCGTGCACCGCCGACCACTGTTCGTCACGAGTCTCAGCCTTGCGCTGTCTCTCACCATTGACTCGTTGCGATGTTTCAGGTCTCATTGAGCCTCAGCCTTGCGCTGTCCCTCACTCGTCGACTCTCACCGTAGAGTGTTCTTACGGTGCGTGGCACACCAGTCTGTTCATGTACCAGGAGGCAAATCCCACCTGGCTGGCACCGTGTGACGTAACGGGCCGAGCTTTATCAATCGATGGTACACACTTTTAATCACAACAGTGCATATCTCATGTCCATGTCCGATACGTTCATATCATACGTTCTCATGAACTCATACACTTCGTTCAATCACTTATACCATCATATCACTTATACGTCTTACACCTCACATCTTACATCTTATATTGCACATCTCCCTACACAAGCATTGAGAAGATGATGACAGATCTGCTGGAAGACGATGAGCTGGTGGTGGAGAAGGTGATGTTTGTGAGACGTTGATGACATGGTTGAACTCACAGACACAGAATGGAAACTCAGTCCAACCTTATCAACTTCTAACCCACATCAGATGGTCCGGTGTACCAGTCAAATATCTCAGGACTGAACTACTTACTAACAATGCTGTTATGACAGATCGTCAGTGTTTTGAGTTTCTATCTAAAGTCATCTCTTACCGACTCACTGAAGTCCAGTTTAATGGACTGAACACCTTTCACAGAGCCTCAACTGGCTTTGAGCAGTGTGTCGTCATTGTAGGACTGGACGACGGACCCGCTCCAACGTCGGACGTGTATCGTGTCAGTCTTCAAAGAAAAGAACATATAATAAGCGCACAGGATATCTCCTTGCAGTATGCAGATGGAGGCAGCAGCTTGTGTGTCTGGTAATCAACTTTATGTTACTGGTGTTGGAGAAAGTTGTGATGAGACGTGGAAATGGGAGTCGGCATTTGGCTGGATGAGATGCGCCGACATGATTACTGGTTGACGTCAACATTGTGCGACATTTGTCAACAACACGTCAATGTACGTACTCGGCGGCTTTGATGACGATGACGAAGTGTCACTGGACAGCATTGAGCTGGACAACACACTGACCAACAAGTGGACAAAAGTTGGACAGCTGATGCTTGATGCATGCAATGCAGCCTGTGCCGTCTACGAGACGTTTATTTACATGTTTGCTGGAGTGTGACAAAACTATGGGTATCTTGACTTTGTCCAAGAGTTTGACACGGCTACAAAACTCTGCACTGTACTCACTCAACATCTGCCTCAACCAGAGTGTCTGCTGAGAGCTGTGATGTGGGACAAATTTGTTATACTCATCAACAATTTCACTTGTGTCGTCTTTGACCTTGAACAGCAGACTTTCCAAGAATGAAACCAGTTTGCTATTGGAAACTGTCACTTTGGTCTTGTACTGGAGAATGAACGCATCTTCATCATCGGCGGAAGTACTGAGAAGACCGACACAGATGGAGAGGATATATGGACGTGCAGTGATGAAGTGAAGAGTGTCGCAGTGATGGACATCATCAATAATCGAACAACCCCAAACTGGATTCATCACTCTAACCTATCAGCAAAGGCTGGCATCTCGGCATACGCTACAATGACGTTATCAACATAACTGTCACTCATGAAAATGAGCTCACTACTCGTCTTCTTTTCCACACGATCACTAACAAGTTATTAGTATCAACACGTTGAGTACCGAGTGGTCCGTAATAATTTTGCTATAAAGTGATCGTTAAAAATCCCACCACACCTCAAACGCATTGCTACAGTACCATGTGAACATTAGTAGTCCTACTCAAAAGCTGACAATAGAATTTCATAAAGTAGTGTACCGAAGTTTTTAAGGTGCCATAGGACCTTTAATAATATTGCAAATTTTGAGCCTATTTGATGAAGTTGTTGTAAAAACTTAGTGGCTTGCATTTTATTGGCCCACTCTATATGTACTCCAACTAACTATTAACCCGTTGACGCTCAAGATGTTTCATAAACAGTTCAGTTAATGATTAGCATTGTGGATTTTTTTCTATTAAATAAAGATATATTTGTTTACTAACAATTTTCTTTGCATATTGCCGTATTCCTTGTTTACTGTTTGCAAGTGCTTTACTATGTATTTTGTTTTCTTGGCATAAGTTAGTTGTCGTATATTCTTTCGTGTCCAGATGTACAATTCAACATACAACATGGTGGTCCATAAGATCTCAGCTCTTTTTTACACGATTATCGTGACTTTGTGATGCGAATTTGGAATTTGATTTTAAAAAAACTTATGCACGTAAACCCGACATCTTTCAGTGTATTTGAGTAGTGTTAACGTGCTAGGTAGGTGTATCCGAACTTGTCTTATAACAGTGCAAACCTAAGTTAATGTAAAACTTCAACTGTTGAACATGCTTTGACAATAAACCACCCATCATATTTCAAACATTCCGTATATTGACTTACGTGTATCTAAAATGCCATTACAGACGTTATGATGATGATGATATGATGATGATGATATTATGATGATGATGATGAATGATAAAGTATTGCTGCTAGCCTCTTTCTGGATGAAGCTCATTCTACACCCACCGAAGCCAGGAGATGTAGAAGGTACAACGGTCGATGGGACCAATTTGTCAGTCTGAGCAATGTCTTTATCGGTAACTAAGAACACTTGTTGGAGACAGCTCATCGTACAGATTTCTAGCATTCAATATGTCTCTACCATGTGACACCAAATCATCTGCACTTCTCTTTGTTGCTGCACCTACACTATCAGGTGCACCCTTTCCGTGAACTGCCTCATAGTAGTTCCATGAAACATCACTGAAACCCATGTCAAACGGTACAGTCTACATAAGATAAGCATTTGACTTGTATTGACCAATTGGGCTGTCACTTTCAAAATGCACACACTCAACAGTGCTGTCACTATCGTTCCTGAAATAAGTAAGAACTGGAGTTAAGTGTGCCCAAACAGCATGAGCATCATGGCGCTTGTTGTCTGGTTTACTGCAGAACGAAATACTTTGCCTGCTGGCATACAGAATGCCTGTGTGTAACGTGATCTGGGCTTTTGAAGTGTCAAAATGAGCCGACTGCACTTCTCTTGCATACCCACATTGATAGTCTCAGAAAAGTCAATGTGAATGACTGCTTCGTTATCCCGTAGTGTAGTTTTCAGGGTTCTTGCTGCCCGGAACTGATGTCTGTAAGGTTAAACACAAGCTTGCATGGTTTCTGTTTGAAATAGGTGTCAAGTTTCTCAAGCAGGGTTTTCACAGTTCCTTTACACTGTGCCTTGACTATGCGCTTTACTGTTTGCACTTTATCCACACCTGCTTTTGTGTGCTGCTTCTGATCTAACTGCCACTGATACCAGTTACTACTAGTTTCTTGATCATACTCTTTCACTATGCTCAGATGGCACCCTCTGCAACTGTTGCATTCTCTGTATACACAAGCTCTGCTGTTCATATCACAACACAAAAGATGCAGCCAACTCTTCCACATTTTGCTGCTTTGTGGTAATTAGGCCCAAGAAGTACAATCTGTCTGCAAGAAGCTGAACATTTTCGTGCATCTGACATAGGCAAGTGTCTCTATCTCTTGGTGTTGGTTTCGTTACCTATGATTGCTAATAATAAGTGATAGTATACCGAACATTGTAATGAGCACGAAGTTCAAAATGTGAATTACAGGTCAGCTTCACCAAAATGTCAGTGTTGGTTAGGGCAAAGGTAACACGTAAGTTATACGTCTTTAATAACTCATGGCACTGAATGGCCTGTATTGTGCTGATGTGCCGTTAAGCAACTACTCACTCACTGTTCAGTAATTAATAATTCAGCAATAAATGCAAATCAGTAGCATGCATTCACAACCGACTGCTGCTGCTGCTGCTGTGCAACCACGTGCACTGGAATGGTTACAGAAACAGGGATGAACAGTCGTTACACTTCATTATGCCTGAACAGTAATGGCAGCACTGACAGCTGATTGCCCCATTCCCGTTATCTGATGGTAAATTTTTGCACTTAAATACCTATTGACAGATATTGCAGAGTTACAAGGAGCTTGTCTTTTGCCGGGACACTGCATCTCAGGTGAGTGTCTTCTTTCTGGATCAATGGTGTTACCATATATAGAAGTTCCACAAAATTGTTTTAATTGATCTGTGCGAAACTTTGTTTGGAATTCTGCTGCATCTTCTGTCTCAAGCTCGTGGATGAGAGTGGTTGTGAATCCGAGTGCCGGACGCCTACTTATCCACTCTTGTGTCCAGTGTTCGTTTTTTTTCTTGCGCTGCTCATTAGCCATGACAGCTAGTGTCAGTGTCAACAACGATAGTTCTTTTTTGTCCAATTTTGCTTAGTTTTTTAAGCAAAAACGTTCGCAGAAGCCATGACGGATCACATGATCAGGAAGCATCCTTTGCTGACGGCTGACTAATGACCATCAAGATGGGTAGTCAAAAACAGCCACCGTCATGACGGATAGTGTGTCTCGGGCTTAAGCAAGCACCTTCATGCTGCAGTCCTTTATGAATTTATTCTGTGACTCTGGTGACAAATAATGAACTTCTCTTTTATTCTCTTCCCGAATCAACCGGAACTTCTCAAGATGCCCGTTCAAAGTGCACTTTTTCAGATTACTGTGTAATAAATAATGTATATGTACAGATTACTAGATTTTTTACTATTATTACTATTAGTTACTTACTTTTCCACTTGCGGTGGGCTAGTGGCACTCAAGTAATGCACTCAAGCCACTCATGTTTTATTACTTATCTGTGGTGTATCTTTGGTGTTAATGGTCTGCTATTTAAGCAGTTACAGTTTACTTTTACACGATGCAAGTGCAATGGTAGTTGATCATTTATAACCGCAATCATACCACAGTTAGTACAAAAATAGTTGCATATTAGTTGGAAGAAAGTTTAACTACTATTTTTCGTTAGCTATTTTCAAAAATTAGTTCGTAACTAACAGTTTAACTAATTTTTTTGCTTGGAAAATAGTTTAGTTTAACTAAAATATTTTAGTTAGTTCATTGCCTCATCTAAGGAATTTGCACTAGGTGGCATAAAATACAGAATTCATACTAAAAGTGATACATCACACGCTCGTATTTGTTTGAAAAATGAATTACTTTGTCAAGCTCAAGGCCAAAGAAAGTTCTCACAAATTCGACTATATTCTCATTACAAAATAGGTCTACTCATATTTACTTGAAAATTCACGTTGAATATGTCGTCCGTGTTCTGCGTGCTTGTTTCGTCTGTCCGTCAGAGTCAAGAATTTGGCAGCGGCTGTTTTCGGGTCAAAATTTGCTGTTCCTGATGAGTTCAAAGCAATGTACACTCGGTTTTTCACAGATTTCTGAGACATGCTACTTCTGAGATTGGTTTTCAATAGTGTGTGGCATTTTGTGGCCCGCTCAGTCAACATGCTGTGTGGAGATGTGATCAGAAAGGTTTGAATCAGCTCGTTCGACCTGCTGCCTTTCAGTGAATTTCGGAGCATTTTGTAAAGTTTGGCCGTGATTTAATTGGTTGGTTTGAACGATCTGGTCCCGTGGCTGACAAAGTAGCCAATTGCATCGTCTGCAAATGGTTGGATGGACTCTTCACCAAAGATCTTGCTGTGCTGAGTTGTCTGTTCAGAGTTAGAGTTAGGAGAGTCAGGTGGCTCGTCAATCTCATACCTACTTTATCTTCTTTCTTAATGATCTCTTTTCTACATGGTCTCCTGCCTCAGGTTCCAGAGCTGATGTGTCATTTTCTGCTAAAGCTAAATGATCACGGGCAGCTTCGTGTCTACATATGAAAACAAATAGGAACCCAGTTACTCACTACTATCAGTACATGAAGAGTATATTAGCAGGTGACTAATGTGAAGTATGATTCGGGCACTTATTCGGGTGCATCTATCCAAACAGTCCGGGAAATTTTTACTGTCAAACAAACACACAAAGAGCAAGGCAGAGAGGATGGTGTCCTTACATAAACTTAGCTGAGCTTTCTTGTAAAACTAACTTTCTAGACAAAATTCAATGAGAGACTTTCTTTGTTATGCATGCACCATCCATACTCTTGTGTTTCCAATGCGCTTCCAAGTTTCTTTTAGCTCTTCCATTTTCATCACTGCCTTGCTCAGTCGGCCACTTTTATAAGGTGGCCAGCAGCAAGTGTTTTTCTCTACCTGTCCAGGTACATGGTACGGTATGACAGCAACAGATTTCAAAGGACGTGATGGTAATCGATTTTACTGGACTGTGCCTGTGCCCACTGAATGGATGCCGTTCTTTGCCAAGTAAACCTGAAGATCTGATCCATTAAATAGTTGTCGTAAGACAGTTTATGGTTTACATGGTGAGGAATAGATGTCGCTATTCTGATGACTACATTGCCACTTGCACTGCAGTCTTCATCATCATCGAAAAGAGTATCGTCTGACTTTCCAGTATAGATTTTGAAGTCGTAAGCGTAGCCAGTTGCTCCACAGAGCACCCAGAGCTTGTATCCCCACTACAAGTGTGGTTTCTTTGGATTATACTGCCTAAGGCAGCTTCTTCCTTTGAATGGGACAGTCTGCTCATCTATGCTGAGACGTTCCTCCTTCGGCACTTTTTAGCTCATTCCATGAGCTTATGCAATCGCGAGGCGTCCGTCGTCCGTCTGTCTGTCTGTCTGTCTGTCTGTCTGTAAACTTTGCACAAATCGCTACTTCTACCGCAGAAGTGGCTGGATCACCACCAAACTTGCACACGATGGTCCCCATGTGGACCTGCATCCAGGATGTGCCCAAGGTCAAGGTCAAGGTCAAAGGTCACGTGATACGCACAATTTTGTGATTTCACGAAAATCGCTTCTTCTCGCAGGAAAATGGCTGGATCGCGAACAAACTTGCACACAATTGTCCCCAGGTAGGCCTGCATCCAGGGTGTGCTCAAGGTCAAGGTCAAGGTCAAAGGTCACGTGATACGGGCACTTCTGTGATGTCACGATATGTTTACTATACAGTACCTTCTGACATTCTGTCTCTCCATGCAGTCACTTTACGAAGCACCGTTACGCTCTCCTTCCAGTACAAGTGTCAGACAGCTAGATGTAATGTCTACATCATGGAATGAGCTACTCTGTCATTGACGGTCTGGTTTATAGAGGTCTTGTAGCTTTTCCACCAGTGGCCTGATCTTTTTTTTATCTTATCACTTCCTTCAAAAGAGAGTTGTCAGAAACATGCAAGAACTGCTTGATCTCTTCAAAGTGGTTAAGCGTCATGGTGTCGGCAACCTGATTAACTCTGAAATGACTCGACCAGTAATTGCGAACATAGTTGAGCCTGACAAGTGACATATACAGACAGATGCCAATGAATTTCTCCACGTTAGTGGTTGATATCGTGCTTGGTTTTTCAGGCTTTGTTTGCATTGAGTAGAGCGCGCTCTGATTTGCGATTTCTGCAATAATTTGTAAAGTTGATTACATTTACGCAAGTAATTGTCAGGTTTGAAAAGTCGACAAAGAAAAAAGCAGCATGAGCTGATGCAAGAAAAGAAAACCGTGCGATGCTACTGCAAATTTGGATTGACTGCACTGGCATCTGCAGGCTGCAGCTGTTTCCTGTTTGATGTCTGTTACTGGCAGTTGACCTTGAACCTTGCTCATCGGCCACTCAATGTCACAGATTTTGACAGTAATGCATAAGTCATATTCTGATGTGCAGAAGTAGTAATTAAAACTTCTGCACACCTGAAATTGATGCAAAACATACATGTATAGAACCGGTCATACCAGTCATGGACTTCACTGAGTAAGACGCACGCGCATTACCGTAAACTTGTGTGTATTCTCTGCAACAACGGCGTCGTAGTGAAGTTTCATGTTCTTGTGAGTAGATAATAATGCTAGACCGTTAAGGCGGTCGTTGCCCATTGTTGATCAGAGATGGGTCTTTATTAGATGTAGCATGCTGAAAGACCGTTTGGCTGTGCATGTAGTAAGATTTTGAATAGCTTTCTCATGCTGGGAAATAAAGTTTTGTTGCAAGACTGTAAGAGCAGTTGCCAGCGCTCAAACTCTGATTTACAAGCGTCCGGGCTGGCTAGGTGATCTTCATATTGTGAAATGCTGCGACAGCACCGTCGCAG
>Ga0209679_1000971_pt1 | contig 11469 bp, 12 predicted proteins | sample WorMetHEROISLAND_4_FD_187408 | JGI IMG/M metagenome (GOLD analysis project Ga0209679, IMG submission 187408) | Marine gutless worms symbiont microbial communities from Max Planck institute for Marine Microbiology, Germany - Olavius sp. 2 HERON... ...
TCGCAACGTCAATACGATGTCAATATTTTATGAGAATGTAGTACGTCTTGTGTTGTCCAACCCACTCACACGGTGTTATTAATTATTTTTATGTGTTCTTATGTGCATAGTTTTTGGAAGTAGGCCTGTGCATCACAATATGTAAGCCAAATGATACCATATTCTTCAGCAACTACTACAACCACGAGTGTGTCAAAAATTTAAAATACCCAGAAAGTTAGAATATGCTATTGATATTTCGACCTATCCCTTGTTTGTATCTGAAGAAATATGGTGTCAGTTTAAAAAACAGGACTGCAGTAAATGAATTGAGTGAGTTTCCCATTTACATTAGAACTGTCGAATTAACGCGTTATTTAACGCGTTAAAGAATTAATCGCGATTAAAAAAATTAACGCGCATACATAAATCCTATGAAGCAGGAGTTCCAATATGCAATTGAACTGCGGTCATTTGACGATCGAGTAATATTCAATTAATTATTAACAACAAATGTCAGGTTTATTTGTCAGTTGTGCATCGTTTCATGGCAAGTTCAACAGTGGTCGCATCTTGTAAATGAGTTGTGAACAGCAAGACATGCAGTCGTTCGCTGATGGCAACCTATATTATGAATTATACTTGTCAAATTAACGCATTAATTAATGCGTTAATGCACGATTAAAATAATCAACCGCACGATTAACGTGATTAAAAAATAATCGCTCCACAGCTGTAATTTACATACATTTTTCTGTACTGTTTATGGGAGACTAAGCCTACAATTGGGAGGGTGGGACCCCATTAAGCACTTTAGCACCGCCACTGAGGAAGGGGAAAAATATGACAGTGGGATCAGAATGAGAAGCAGTGTTATTGATATGTCATGATGCATTTGATTGTGTAAACAGCACAGAAGGGTCCACTGCAGAACCGACTTTTGTTCCATCTGTCACACAAGTTCAACGATGAGAAGCGCCTGATGGGATACCATGCCAACCTAAAAGATGTGATTGAGGACCAGCTGTCTCTGGCGTCAATTCATTACCTGCGCAGCCACTACCAGGAGGCCATTGATATTTACAAACGCATCCTGCTTGATAATCGGTTAGTTGCTCAAAAACTGTTGTACTGTGCTCAGTAGAGGGCGCCAGGCTAAAATTACTGGCCAGCAGCCTAATCAGTGTGGAGTTAGAAGTTCACTGCAAAGGGACCGTGGAGTACTCCCTGGTTCTCTCTAGCACCCCCTCCGTGCAATACTTTTATGAATAAATTGAATTATTACATGATCATACATGACCTTTTATGCAGTCACGTGGCAAGTATTGAGATGCTTATTCATGGCGATCGGACTGTTAACAGATCTGCTGAACAAAACTATATGCAATGCAGACAGTACTGTGTATTTTACGGGCCTGTTTTTATTTGTATTTTTATGTATATTTTGAGTGATGTACTCACAGATGGAGAGACATGGTGGAGGGTTCCAGCTGCTGAGGATGGTGTCTTCTGAGCTTTTGAGTCTTCTGTTTACCTATGAAACTGACTGTTAATGTCCAAGCTCAATGGATCTAGCACTTAGTTATGGCATTTTGATAACTGAATGTGTAAAAGATTAGTATAACAAGAAAAGATGTCGGCCACGAGTGCCGACATGATATGCAGCAGTCCATCCAGTTGCTGAGTGTCTCATTAGGTCTAATAGTGGTTAGCCCTAGTTTGCAGTCGGCGCCTGAGCCGTCGGTGCTTGATCCACCACCCGTAAGTAAACAGTATCATGTACGCTAAATTTTTTTTGAGGTTTTTGACGTCTGATGACCTTGACCTTTGACCTTTTCAACTGAAAATTGGCACTCCATTTACTCATGCCCTGGGGAACGTTTATACCAATATTGATTTTTCTACATTTTTTATTTCAGTTACAAGTCCGTACGGGACAGACAGACAGACAGATGGGCAAGGCACATAATGTGGCCTATAGGACGGCCACACAAAAACCTAAAGTGAATGCTGAAGATAGTAAGTATAAACAGACGAATCAAACTGATATTAAATGGTAGTAACATTAACACTGAATGGTAGTAACAGAAAGTATTCATGAAATATATGCTACATTTTTGTATCTCTTTGCTTCTGATGTCTGTGCATTTCAATTTCTTAATACAGTTAGTGGAGTGTGTGGAGATCTTGTTATTAGCTTATAATTCTGTTGGTGTGTGCTAATGTTGAACATCGTGTTGCATGCAGTGACTATTTGGCACTGAATGTCTACGTTGCTCTGTGCTATTACAAGTTGGATTACTATGACGTCTCACAGGTCTGCTGACGTTCTGCTCTTCTCGCTTTGTGTACAGTTTACTACTGTTAACTTGCTTGTTTTACTGATGCTGACTTCATACTCACCATGCGGCACGTTTCCCGTACATTAAAAGATGCAATGCCAGGAATTTGCATCTAGGGGAAGCAAAATCTGTGGGGTCTGCGGATGAAGTGCTCCAGAAGTTGAAGCTGAGTACTGTGTGCATGCGTAATGCAAGCATCTCATGCAGACTGTCTGCTTTAAAATCCACATTCAAAATGCATTATTGTCTTCATTCGTTCAAGAAATGCATCATTACAGTAAATGCAATATTCCATTACAGGACGATAACAAGTGCATTTTCGAAACAGGACAACAAGGTAGCAAGCTACACCAACAGCTGCCGTAACATTAAAGGTTAAAAGGTTAAAGGAGCATATAGCTCTTCATGAGACGAGTCCCATCACAGAGCTACGGGGCGTCACTTGCCGTGTGGGATCACACAGTGTTACCTGCCACCCGACACAAGTGAACACACCCCGCCTTAACCCCAGCCAGTAAGCTGGTGCTCGATTTACCTACCCCGGAGGGATGGAAGGCTGAGTTGACCTGGGCTACCCGGCAATGCACCGGCCAGGAGTCGAACTCATGATCTCTCGATCACAAGTGCGACGCCCTAACCACTACACCACCGAGCTGCCTGTATGTATTGTATGTGGGTTGAACAGAATAATGTGAACTTGCATGCTTGGCAGGTAGGCACACTCCTCCTCCTTGTACACTCATCAGATCTGCATGAATCTCATGCATATCAAACGTCATAGTTGGGTCAGAGGTCATAGTTGGGGTTTGGACTATGACCCCTCTGCCCAGTGATGCCCCTGGATTTTTTATTTTAAATGTAATGTAAATTTCTCATCTGGCACGTTTTTCACTGATAGGAAGTATTGGCTGTCTACCTGAATCAGTATCCAGACAGTGCAACGGCTCTCAATCTACGAGCTTGCAATCATTTCCGCCTGTACAATGGCAAGGCTGCTGAGGTGAGTCCTACCACCACTTTTTTCTACACGTAAATATATAAATTTGCTGTTGACAAGATTTAATTTAAGAATTACTGACTACATTGATGCAGACTAGATGCCTTTCTTGTGTTGTATTGAGTTAAATGATATCATTTCTGTTTTCTGTACTACTTGTATGTGGTTAGTGAACCTTGTATCATTTAGTTCTGGAGTTTATTTTGTAACTGTTCACAGATGCCAGAAACTCTGTTCTGGCAGTACTTTGTGCTTGCCAGATGCCCTTCCTGCCGCCCAACGAACAACAGCAAAGCACTGAAAGCACACGCAAACAAAACCCTTTAAATAAAATTTCATCAGCCAGTTTGATAGTGCATTAAACTGATGTTCTGTTTATTGCTAACGTGATCTGTCTTTACTGTTTATTTTGTGGTTTATTGCTTTTTATGCCTCCACCCTCTTATAGGTGTGTCGGAGGCATTATGTTTTTGGGTTGTTGGTCCGTGAGTGCATCCATTCATCCGTGCGTCCAGGCGTGCGTCTGGAAAAGTTTGTTAGCATAATATCTTCCGAATCAGCAGACGGAATTTTGCAAACTTTGGTTGATGGTGTAGTTCAGGCGACAGGTGAACTGATTAGGTTTTAAAGGTCGATGGGTCAAGGTCAAGGTCACTACAAGGTAAATAATTTTGGACCCCATGTCTCCGGAACGGCTCGAAGGATCACAACCAAATTTGAGGTCAAGGTCAAGGTCGCTACAAGTCAAATGTTTGAGTGAGTTGTTGTGGCCGGTAGAGGCATCCACATTGTCAGGTTCGGATGATTGTACAGCTTCTTTGAAACCAGATAGCATTTCTAAAAAAAACTTTATTTACAAAACCAAAGAAAATAATCTAAAAAAGTAATAACAAAACAACAGGCACAACATCGTTCAGCCCACCACCTCTACCACTAATACAACTGCAGAATTACAGTCATCCCCGCCTACTATTCCGTCCTGGCCAATCATAACTTGTTTCCACGTCCAGTTCCAAAATTAACTCAGCAACAAAATTATGATTGACAGCAGGCTGTGGTCATTGACATGCCTGTGACCCATGACAATGACACACACTAACGAAGTATCATCTAGTTTATTTCTGGTGGTCTTATGAGTCAATGTACAAGTGAATGAACAACTGTTACCAAGCTGCGGATGCTGCTGATATTTTCAGGCTGAACTGAAGACGCTGCAGGATGTGGCATCAACTTCGTTCGTCTTTGCTCAAGATCTTGTGAAACACAATCTGGTCAGTTCCACTTGTGTCTGGTATTTTGTATTATAATTGTAACAAAACAATTTACTAAAAGCGCCTTTTACTAAAAGTGATTAGTCTAAATTGTGGTTAGTGTAATGATATAGGCCTAGCATCAGAACTGTAGCCCACAGCCTATAGGCCTAGCATGCAGCAGCCGCAGCAGCGGCAGCATTAGTATTAGCTGGGAGTCTGCGAGTGACTGGCGTAGTGTAGAGTTGTATCGTGTTGTATATAATAAAGCTGTATATACGCTTTTTGATATTCGTTTACAGTTAGAAAAGTGTCTTTTATTATCTTGACTAGCAGTTACATGAATTGGACAATTTGTGGCCGAAACTGACTAAAACAACATTTTATTATGGTAATATGTTGCATAAATCTTGTTAATATAGATGAAAATCCCAGCCAGGTGAAGTGAGTCAGTCAATTATGCATGACTGATGATAACTAACTGTGTCTAGTATTAAAAGTGACTCATTGTTTAACTGGCTTGTCATTTTGCTGTACCAGGTTGTGTTTCGCAGTGGTCAAGGAGCACTGCAAGTTTTGCCTCCGTTGGTAGATGTCATTCCGGAGGCACGGTTAAATCTCGTCATTTATCATCTCAGACAAGGTAAGAATCTTTGTAGCAATTGCCATGTATGTGTAACCAAGGTGCTTAGTAATTCTGATTTTTATCACTTCTGTGAATTTTTTGTCGGTGAGTAATATGTTGCATTGGTGTTTCATACTAGTCGGCTAGCTAACTCTGTTCACTGATGATGTTTTATCTGTTTGCTCTCAAGATGCATTTTCCTTTTGTCATCAGCATTAGTTTGCTGCGGTCACTGCTGCAGTCATCATTGCCGGCTCTAGTCCTTATATAATGTGTCAACATTTACCAAGTGTTACATTTTAGTGAAATTAAAGATGGCCCTTCTGTTGTCTTTGTTGAAAAGCTGGCCTTAGAGAGAATATCACATGTCCAAGCTATTTGCCAGCCTTATCAGCTGAGCAGCTGATATTCAGCAGGCTTGAGATGGCGTGCTGAGGATTCTGTACACTCCGCTGTTGCACATAAGAGAATCACATTTCTCTCTGAATTTCTGCCTCCTGACTGCCCTCACAGATTACTGAGCTGTTTATTAGATGTTTATGCTTATTAGTTTTCTTTGTGATCTTTTATTCATTAATTTTAGTTTGGTTCTGTGTGGTAGACCGAGCTGACTTGTGCTTCTGAGCGCACGTTTAAATCATTGTATCGTTGTCATCAGTTCTGGTTGAGATGTGCCCAGCAGACTGATTAGAAACAAAAAAACAACAATGCAACAGAGCTAACTGTGCAGCTGGATATGACTAATAAATATCAAAATCACTAAACCAATATCACTGCTGGCAGCAGTGATATTGGTTTAGTGATTTTGATATTTATGCGTTGTTGTTTTTTTTTTGTTTCTAATCATTCTTTGTTTGTGCAGATGACATAACAGAAGCAAACAGGTTGATGACGGATCTGGAACCAACCACTCCACAAGAGTACATTCTGAAAGGTGTCGTCAATGCAGTTCTAGGCCAGGAACAAGGCATTGTATGTTAATTACTCTCTTACATGCTACTTACATTTTATTTATTATGCATTCTTCTTTTTCTTAGCTATTGGATTGCTCAATTTGAACCATTGAACTGCATCATCTTCAGCGATGTGTAGGGTCCATAGTCTAGCTGGAAAGCGAGTTACTGGACAATTTTACTCGATTACTGTTATTATTATTAAAAATGCAAAGATTAAAGTGACACTGTTGGCAGTCAGGTGGAGGCTGTTGGCTAGATAAGCTGGCGCTGTGCCATGCACACAGCGGTAAACCATGACACATAACCGTAACTGGATGCACTCAGGAACTCGCAACCAGTGGAGTTCTGACTTCCTTTCTGTCACTTCCTGGCTTGGCTGCATAGTTGCAAGTTGTGTCAGTAGCCTGGCTGCATCTGATATGTTGGCAGCACACCAGACATGTCCTGCATAGAATCAATTCAGAGTTGTCTACGTCTGTCTATAAAATAAAATACTATAAAATGATCATTTGATTATATATGTGCAATTGATTACGTGCCTAGGTTTGCTGGATCATTTGTATTGTGTGACATGTGTGTCTGTGTGTGTATGTGTGTGTGTGCATGTGTGTGTGCAGAAAGAGCACCTGAAGGTTGCTCAGCAGTATTTTCAGTTGGTTGGCAGTTCAGCCAGTGAGTGTGGTAAGCCATGTTCAGTTGTTCACCAGTTGTTTCATTAGCTGTGTTCTCTAGCCACAAGGTGACTGAAAAATGGCACTTGTGAAATTTTAATAGTGGACTGAAAGTATTGTCATTTATCTTTGGATTGTGTTTTTGGCCAAGTTTCTGTCACATTTGTTTAAGTTCGTTGCTGTGGTGAACGTCCTTTAGTGTCTCATCCTTTGATGCTTTATCGCTTTTGTTTGAACAACAAGAAGTGCTGCCACAACAAATCTCAGAAGTTTACTTGTTTTGGGGACCGGCCTAACCTGGAGTAATTTGCTGTGCTGCCCACCTGGTGACTAACTGCACCTGTGATTCTGCTTTTGCAGATTGTGTGTGCATTTTAAATCTGTGTATTATTATTATTATCATTATTGTTATTGTTATTAATTGCAGAAAAGTGGGCCAGTTAAGGAAAACCAAGTATATGTGCATGCATGCGTGTTATGTGAGCATGTAGTTTTTGTTATTATTTTGTAAAATTCAAAAGGAGTTTAGTCGACTGTTGCATAAAATCTTTACAGTACTTTCCTCTGCAATTTGTCACTCACTTGTGAATGTGATTATTCACAGCTTGTTGTTTCATGCGGCATTTTGTTTCCTGTGTTGCTAACAAAGCCGGAATTAGTTACCAAGATGAATTAATTTTTATAGATATAAATTACTTCTTGATAATTAGTTTGTTTCGTTTATTTAGAATTAGGTCATTTTTGTTGGAATCAGACCACAGTGGAGTCACCATTACTTTGTTTCAGTATAAATTCGTTGCTTTTTCGAAGTGTAATCATGTAGTTGCTTGTGATATTAGACTCTGTAAAATTTCTTTGTGACATTTGTTTTTTATGCTACTCTTGCATAATTTTTGAGCCACCATTTTTGCCAGGTTTTTGGCTGTTAGAACATTGTTTAAGTCTCATGTTCACACTGTGGCATTGACGTGGTTGATTGCTACATTACAGACACAATACCAGGACGTCAGTGCATGGCATCGTGCTTCTTTCTGATGAGACAGTTCGAGGATGTTCTCATCTACCTTAATTCTATTAGGGTAATTTCTATCACTGATGCACATGTTTTGCTGGCTGTTGTGTGATGTGGATAGGTTGTTGGATGTTTTGATATTCATTGTGATCGCTACACGTTACTGTAGTTCATTATTGTGTAAACATAAATTAACCCTCTTGCACTGTTGAATGCCTCAGTGCTTTGACGTTGTTGGTTGAGAGACGGGAATGGCATCCAGCATTAAGAAGTCCTTCTCCAACAATTCTGAGAAAAAGAAGTTCATGTTCGTAGACATGGCCTTTGAGTAACTCTTGAAAAATTGGCCAGTTAAACAAAAATTGATAATAGTAGTAGTGGTAGTGGTATTGTTAGTATCGGGTAGTAGTAATGGTGGTGATAGTAGTTTTGGCAGTGTTAGTGACAATGTTTTAACACTGTTAGCTGAACATATTCAGGAAGCTTGCAGAAAGTCCTACATCAGAGACATTTAAACAGCCAGTCTATATGTTCATTTATTTAGCACTAAACTTAGTAAACAAATATCATCTAATGTGCTCAAAAAGTGCTGTCAAAAAGTGTGTCTTAAGTCATTTGGCAGAAGTCGCAGTAGTAGTGTGCAGTTGTGTCGGCAGAGCATTTCAGGGCTGACAGAGGAAGGCAGCTGTCATCTACCGGACAATGTTGAAACCGGAATGCAGTGGAACATTAATTTCTTCGAGAGGACCTACAGACTGCACAGAAGATAAGCCAGTCAAACAAAAACTGTAATTACTGCAGACTGATCAATGTTTGTGTGATCACGTGTCATTTGTCTGTGTTGCTATTAGAGCTACTTCTACAATGACGACACGTTTAACTACAACTATGGTCAGGCCAAGGCTTCAGCAGGAGATTTCAAAGAGGCAGAGGAGGTGATTTTGTATGTTGTTTTGGTAATATATATTACTGATGTAACGGCTGAATGTCTGCCTGTGCATATGAATGTACTCAGTTGTCAGATGTATTTTCATGTACTAACTTCATTAATTGAGATTAGTCTAAAGTAGATTAGAACTATTGTTGATTATTGTCTGCGTCTTTTCAGTTAACGCGAATTTGTCAGTTTGAAACAGTTGAAGCGTGTTATAGCAGCTCTTGTGTATGATGAAACGCTTCAGTGGTTAGAAGATGTCCTGCTTATATGATTTCCAAAAGTTCACTTTTAGGACTTGGCCTGACCTGAGTAACTCTGGAAAAAGTGGCAGTTAAACCAAAATCGAAAGAAGTGGTAGTGGTATTAGCACGTCGATGACAGTTCCTGACCTTGTCACTAAATTTGAATGCCATTTAACAGGTATAGGAACTTTGGGCTTCATCATGGCGTCTGTAATGACCAGTTGTTGTCACTGAAGGTTTTAGATGAATACATGTGGTATTTCATATCGCACTGTGATTTTGTGCCTTTACAATGGATTGCAACATTGTCACAGTTGTGTCAATGACTGTTTCAGGTCTTCCTGCTGATACAGAGTGAGAAGTTACGTAATGACTACGTTTACCAGAGCTGGATAGCACGCTGCTGTAAGTTGCAGTTCAAGGTTGTTAGTGGCTTATCCTCAGAACATCCTGCTTTCAGTGCTTGGTGCTTCATACTGGTACATTAACAGGCTTGTCAAGTTTTAGAAGTGTTCTACAGTTTACAGTACTGTTGGCTGTAAAAGTACCAAAGTGTCAATGTATAAAGGCCCTGCATTGAGTGCATGATCTTTTGCCATTTATATCGCAAAGTGCCATCACTTTGTGCCATAAGTTTTTATTTCATTAGTTCATTTTCTTATTATTGTTCTCTGTGGTTCTGTGTGTTAAGACTTACCCGTCACTTTTTGAGTGCTATTTAAATTCTTTCCGTCATTTTTTAAATCTATCATGGTGAACTACAGTCAGCCTTCATTGGTTGGGTTGCAATAATAGACATACTAAGCAGTAGAAGTACAATTTGTAGCTTTTTTTATTGATCTGTGGTTTACTGTTGTTGTTATAGATATAATGAACCGTAAGCCAAAGCAGGCCTGGGAGCTGTACTTGAAAATGGAGACGTCTAGTGAATCATTCAGCTTACTGCAAGTTATTGCAAACGACTGCTACAAAGTATGTAATGCATGTGTATACTATATTGGTAATAATTCATTTTTATGCATCGATGATGCAAATGTTTTTGTTTTGCCTACTAGGCCTACTCTTTACTAGCTGGCTCAGTGTTTACAGTGGTGAATCCTTAAAGTTGGGCTGGGTTTATGTTCCACTGAGAAGAGCAAAAATTGGTATAGAATATTTGTGTAAGATTTAGTCAAAATACTTCCACCCTTTCCTGAGTTATTTTGGTAACAAATTTTTACATGTGACCTTGGTCTGACCTTGACCTTAGAACCTTATGACCTCTGTGACGCGAATATATCATTTTCGCATCGTACTGTGTTATATAGTCAAATTTGATTTTGATACTTCAAGCCGTTTCGGAGATATGGGATCTCAAATTGTTTTGACGTCTACTGGAGCACGGAAGCGCTCACAGACGGACAATGGACTACCTGAAAAAACAATGCCTCTGACACACCTATCGGTGGGTGGAGGCTAAAAAAAATTAAAGGGAATTTATCCCTCTGGATCTGCCACTGTATTACTACTTTTAGTTTTTGTATAACAGACCAATTTTTCTGGCGGTATGCAAGATCAAGTTGGGTTTCACAAAAGTGAACTTTTGGGAAACTGAAACAGACTGCAACTTGAGTACATAATCATAGTATAATTTGTATCTTTGACCGGAGTGCAATGTTGCCACATTGGTTTCTGTAATAGATGGGCCTGTTCTACTACGCTGCAAAGGCATTTGACGTTTTGGAGAGATTAGATCCAAATCCTGAATACTGGGAAGGCAAGCGTGGAGCATGTGTAGGCGTCTTCCAGATGATTATTGCTGGCCACGAGTCCAAGTCTGTTTTATTCTCACTCATTTTATAAACAGACAGTAATGAGTCTTGTATATATTTCAGGACTTAATACACTGTGAGCCATAAAAAAACGTACCACTTTATTTTGAACCATAACTCCCGTGTTTCTTGGTGGATTTTTACATTTCTTGTATCAATGGAAACAGGAATAAATATTCTACAGAGCAGTTACAAAATTTACAACTTTACCCTATGTCTCCACATTACCCAATAAAACAAAAACCACATAGAACAGCACATTTTAAAGTCAATCGTCACAGTAGTTTATTACTCAACAGCAAAACTGAGTCTATGAGCTAAATGAGCTGTTTTTACAAGTTGTGTTCAAAATGTCCTTTAGTGGTCTTCCAGCAGAAAATCTTTTACATTCCCACAGGTTTTTGACAGTATCGTGATCTCGAGACCAAGGTCTCGTGACTCGAGTGCACTCGAGTTCATTTTTTGAAGGTTTCGGTCTTGGTCTCGAGACCAGGGTATCAAGGTCTTGGTCTTGGTCTCGAGACCAAAGGGCCAAGGTCTTGGTCTCGAGTAATTACCGTGAAGGTCTCGAACTTGGTCTCGAGTTTTTAGGAAAGTCTTGGTAATAAGATGTCAAGTGCAATAGTGCATTCATATTACTTTACTGA
>Ga0209679_1000972_pt1 | contig 11468 bp, 7 predicted proteins | sample WorMetHEROISLAND_4_FD_187408 | JGI IMG/M metagenome (GOLD analysis project Ga0209679, IMG submission 187408) | Marine gutless worms symbiont microbial communities from Max Planck institute for Marine Microbiology, Germany - Olavius sp. 2 HERON... ...
GACCCGCTACAGGGCGGTAAAGTGCATTCAAATTTTGAAAACAAAAAAAAATTTCGGAAAAAAAATTTTAGCCTCCACTACGACCAGAAAAATACGCTGAATCCATTGGTAAAATCCGTTTCTAAATCCGTTCACAATTACGGGAGATGTTTGCAATTTTGTGACCGCCGCGTCTGCTCTTTCCAATACGTCGCAACGCAGCTTCTACAACTAGGCGCGTAGGCCGATACTTCGCACTGGGCAACACTTGCCCTGTGCAGCGTTTTCTAGTTACATTGTTGCATAAGCTGCGGAGGATATTGATATTGATCTCTCGTGTAACTAGCAAAAAACTGTGTCTATTGTTTTCTCACCTAGTAACCCTCGCAGAGTTGTTGCCCCTAATTCTCTCGTATGAAAATCATATCAAGGGGAAAAACAAAATGGCACATACATTTCTCTTTCGCTACGCTCGCTTAATTGTGTTTCACAGATGCAATCACAACTCTTATCAATAAATTTCATCCGGGAAAAAATCATACCAAGGAGAAAACAAAAATTATTAAAAGTTAGAAATTCTTATGTTTCAAAATCTATCTCTTCCGCCATTTTCCATGGGAGCTGGCAAATGACTGCTGATTCTTAAACTAGAGGAGTGAGGACAATACCTAAATTTGATCGGGCCGGATTTTTATGTCCCAGTTTTTTTTGGGTCACGTGACTGAACTTGGAAGAACTTGGCTCGCAGGAGTGGAGAGGTCGACCGTCAGTCCCGCACGGCGCACGGGGCTATTTTTTTGTTTATTTTTTAAAATTTTAGTCTTGTACTGCACATAAAAATGAACGTGAGGCAGACTCAGCACTTTAATCATAAGTATTGACACTAGCATTATCAGAACGCTTTGATATATCACAAGTTAACAGAAACATGACAAGATCACTGCTGTAGTATACTATTAGTAGCACAAAAATTTGATTAACACTCGTCGAACACGTTATTATCATTGTCATTATATACATCACTGAGATCAATGTTAGTCAAGCAGCTGAGAGCAAAAATGATAAAGAAATTAGCATCACATTCAGCGCATGACAAAGATGCCCAAATAATCCTAGGTACTTGGAAATATTTAAATACATAGACATAAAGGTGACGTTGTGTGCAAGCTGACTGAGAATATGATTACAGACATTATGCACACACAGTTCTTCAACGGAATAGTACAATACATGGTCAACACACTCCACTCTCCCTGGCAATTACCTGACACTTTGCAGCACTCTTAACCATGTTGCGATTACGAGGAATACATGGTCAACACACTCCACTCTCCCTGACAATTACCTGACAGTTGACACTTTGCAACATTCTTAACCATGTTGCGATTACTCGTATTTTGTGCATATAATAACGAAATATAACAGTAATAGCAGTGTAATAATGCCACACAATGCGCAAAAATGCACCATCAGAAATATTATGCTAATACTATGCTAATAAACACTGGTGTTGCCCCAAACATGACGTAAACAATAAACAGTTTTACGTGACAAGATCTTTTCCCAGAGAATTTCCAAACATTTCCGTGACTGTTGGTCAATTCCCCGACCGTCCCTCACAGCTGTCAAATTCCCTGACATTTTCAGGTTTTCCAGTAAAGTGGTCACCCAGCAAGTATGGTGAGTATCAGTTCTGAGAATAAATCTACAGAATTATGCAATTCTGTGAAGGATCCGATTCAATCAACTGAGTGAGCAGAGTTTAACACGCCGCCACTTGACATATCACAGGCCAAACAGTAGTTTGTTAGCAATCATAAGTAAAAAAGGCCAAAATTCAACCCCATACAAAAGTGAAACCCCTGAAAGGATTGAAACAAGATTTGGCACAATTTATTTACTTGATGACGCCCGCGAAATATGCCCCCAACTGAATTTGATGACAGCCAGAACAGTGCGGCTTCCAGGGTAATGGGTGAAATATATAATCTTTGTTAGTTTATTTTTTATCAAACAGCACTAGGGCCAGACTTCAAACAGATTTTGAAGCAAAATAGCTTAAATGACGAGGGTCTGTGCAGTGATATCGAAAAATATTCAACCCCCCTGACCTCCAGTCCCTGAAAACTGCCGAAATTTGGTCTTTTGGGACCATACTCAAATTTTTCGCTCGAATTTATCTTTAACATTAGTGGTCTCAAGAGAAACACCCCCTTACTTTATCAGAGCCCTATGAAAGTGACGGGGATTCCAAATATATAGTTGTCTGTGACCCCAACGTACAGGTCACGTGACATGGAGCGTGCGCAGCGGCAACAGGCTACAACTTGTACTGCCAGTCAGACTGTGAACATCATAACTCAAGGATGGATCGTCATAGGACTTGATGGAGGGTTAGACTGTGTAACGACAAATTTCCAACAACCGTTCAAGGTCAAAGGTCAATCATCAAGGTCACAATATAACGTAACATATTAGCAGCAAAAGCGTCATAACTCAGTAACGGATAGTCGGATCAGCTTCAGATTTGGCGGAAGTGATCCCCTTTGGCTGGGTAACGTGACCAACTTTTTTGCAAAATTAGATCAAGTAGTCCGGAAATAGAAATATGGCTATTTCTGGGAAAACAATGCTGAAAAACAACAGAAAACATTATTTCGATTGCCGAAATATCCCGACTCTTATAGGAATTCAGGGATGCTGAATTGAACGTTGTCAAAATTGTATGCAGAAGCTCAGAAAGAAATTGCTATTTCTGTGCATCCGTAGTGAAAATATGACCAAAAATCAACTAAAACGTTGTCAAATTGCCAAAATTTTGATATTCATAAAAATGATGTCGCTGAGAACAACGTTGGTAACAGCTTTTGGATCGAAAGTAGAAATGATCTCATTTCTATGCATCCACAAATAAAAATACTTTTGATTACAGTCAAAATATTCGACTTTTACGGCGTTGTCAGCACTGTAGGCTGAAGCTCAGAAACGGCCGATTCTGCGCATGCACAGTAAAAATATGGGCAAAAAATCAACCACAGTGTTGTCAGCTCGGCACAGTTTCAATACTTTCAAAGGAAACCAATGTCACTGAGAACGACGGTGACAAGTTTTGGACCAGAAGTACTAATAATGCAGTTTCTTCACGCGTGGAAATAAAAATGGTCCAAAACAGCTGTAAATGCTGTACAATTGTTGAAATATATAGCAAATGCGGCCACAAATGATCTGAAATGCCGTTACATTATTCATCAACAAGTGATATTATTCAACAACACATTTACATTCAGTCAATGCATAATGTGGGTAATATCAGCTTTTTATGATTTTTGCAGTTTTCAATGGTGTTAGTCATTGCACATTGCCCTTAACATATGTATAAGCTGGAGTTCTGTACACTGATAGTAGGTTATTTTGGAGACGAGTCTTTCCAGGAAATCAAATATACTGATACTAAGACCCAAACTCATAAAATTATGAAAAAGATACAACACAAAAACCACACAGAATATCACGGTGGAACACTAAAAAGAACATTATTGGCACGAACTGGCCAGCCAGCACCGTCTTCAAACTTGAACACAATAAAAAATGTACACGGTGTACAATTAAACTGAAGCTACAGAGTAGACAGACATGGACATGCAGTCTGCAACATTTGGAGGACACCATATATTCTAACTCTGTATGCATTTATTTCAAGTGACTGCATTTTGTAATGGTCGACAAAGCATTTCCAAAAATACTGCTCATATGAGGTAGGATTGGTTCGTTCTCGTACAGAAAATTACGGTTTTTGTAGATGACTTCTGCTTTACGTTTTGTAACCTGGTGCCAGGCTGGTTACTAACTTTTGGCCACTAACAGTAGCTAAACTTGTGAACATTAAGAACATGTATATCACTGATACATTGTTAATATCAGTAACACGTACAGTCGGATTTTGTTTACGAGTAACTAGTCAATTTTTTTCAGAGTTACTCCAGATTAGGTACATTACCAAAAGTAAACTTTCTGAATTGTTGTGGCAGCAGTTTTACAGTCAGACGCCTTTCCTGTCGGCGATCCGACACCACCAGAACACTGAAGGATATTGTTGTTGTCAATGTGGACGACTACAACCCCAGCTCTCACATATCATCATAACTGTATGTAAAACAGGGTGTGTACAGAACACTGAAAGTGCTTTTCCATGACTTTCCAGGACCATTTACGTCCATTTTCCATGTCTTTCCAGGACTGTTTAATCAAGTGAATATCAAACAAGTCAGATTTTCATATATAAATCAATTACCTTGTGTACATAGCTTAATTTAAGCATGGAGTCCAACCAAACTGTGGAGTCAAAACAGAAAAGTATCGAGTTCAGAACTGAAAAATGTAGAGTCCAAAATTTTGCAAAACGTACAGGGGTCAGAAATGCGGCAACCATGTAATTCATTTTCCATGACATTCCATGACCTAGGCCTAATTCCATGACTTTCTAGGATCTGTATGCACACCCTGTAAAAGCACAGTAAAGTCAGATGCACAGCGATAGCTGCAGACTGGGCAGATGACAATAGTGCCTGGATGAAGGACGACAGTGTTCGTGACTGGGGACAGCATGCTGAATGACGGGTCAGGAACACTGTTGTGGCAGACATTTTTCAGGCTAGATGCCTTTCCTGTTGAGTAACCAACAGCGTCAAAGCACTGAAGGCAGCAATGTCAGAAAACTGTCTTGCCATGAGATACTGACGTCAACATGTGACATTAACAAGTGATGAGTTGACGATCAGATGTTCTTATGAAATGTTGTAACCTTCACACAATGACATATTAATCACTGACATAAATAATAATATTAATAATACACTAATATTGATATTATTAGACAATGTATAGATGTTGTTCTTGTGAGATGCCATAGTTGGATTTGTGAGCTTCAAACAATGAGACGAGATGATCAATGTACTGCTGATGGACTTGGTCGACTTGATCTTCAGTTGGACTGACTGCATGACTCACTTCCAGCGGACTGCCCACTAGACACAGACACACATACACACACTGAGACAGACAGACAGACAGACACACGGACGGACACAAAGACAGACAAAAATAGGACCAATTTCCATTAGGCTATCAAGTTGCAGACCCAGTCACAGACCAGGTACGAACCAGCAGAAGACTTGTTTATGTTTACGCTTTTGAAGTCACATCTATGACCACACCCACCTTTGCTAAAATCTAGACTACTATCAACATGATGGATGTCGTAATGGAAGAAGAGGACAAAATTGTTGCTGCATGTTCCATGCTAATAGTCTCTGGTCTAGCTGTGTCGGCATTACTACTACACATTCACTGAGACATAGAAATGGATGGAAGGACTGACAGACAATTGCACAAAACACAGTCAAACAGTGAATGAGTAAAGTGTTAGATGTGATTCAACACATAACGGGTAATGTCCAACCTCAGCAGCTTGTCAGTTTACATTATTATTATTATTACTGAAATCGTACACTGAGTACATGATATGTTTAATGGATATGGTTAATTACCGCACTAATAAGACGCTACTTCAGTCACTGACATAAGTTCAATACAACTACGGTAACAACATGCTTCTGAGCGCAGGCTTATGCCGTATTTACAATTGTGATTCCACTACGATACGACTACGACGTATCGCACGCACCTGCTATCATTCTATGCGAGCAAAAAATGAACGTCAATTTTTCATCGCAGTCGCATCATAGTCATATTGTAGTCATATCGCAATTGTGATATGGGCTTTAGATGGTTAAGGTGCTGGCTGTTAACTGATCTTATCGGCATAAGTTGCACGCCAACTCAAAGATTATGTTTACATGCAACAATCCTTGTTACCTATGCAAAATCTTCCACAGTTTAACCTGCCTCCATAATAACGCTGAGTCGAAGATCTCGGAATTTTGGTATTAGATTCGATTTCAACACGAGAAACTGTCTATTAATAATGCACAATAAGCACACAGAAGCACAATAACTGACCCACGACATTGACAGGATGACGGAACGGCAGAACACCGCGACCGTGGAATAGAGGTGGTGAGAATGACAAAAACCTCGTCAACAATGCCTGCAATCTTCGTAGACGAGATCCTACCGGATTGGCAACCTGGTTATAAAGGTCGTTCTCACCAAACCCAAACACTGGAACCAGTGGGATTCTGTGCACAACAATTACGCCATTATCAATTCACCTTACGAGTAAAACTTCCGTTGGCGTCAGTCTAAAACTACAGATGAAAGTTTCATAAATAACACATGAAGAGACGACTTGGACAGTGCATAGGTAACCTTTCCAAAAATAATCATTATTTTGTAGTAGTGTCATAAAAATTGAGGAATGTCTCCGATTCTACGATTTAGAGAACGTTAAGTACAGCATTGAAAATGTCGCAGTAACAGTGGCAGCAGGAGGCAACTTTCATACAAAAGTAAACAGTCACTTTGAAATTGAACTATCAACATACATAATAAAACTGAAACCTTCATGTGGAGACTAAAAACTTCTATTCTGTAAATTTTACGATTTTGCTTACCCAAGTGATTTTATGTATTTTTTTCGGTTGTCAGACTGTTCACCTCCGCTGTAAGTCACTTTTGTCGGGTATTATTATTATTATTATTAAAACACCTACCGGTTTTTAACATATTTACGGTAACTAATGGAATGTGCGGAAACACTTCAAACCCAGAATGGGATGGAAAAGTCTAGGTTTTCATAAACGTATGTGTACTTCTCAGCCTACGCAAAAATGTGTCCAGTTTTTACAGCATCAAACATCAAACTGAAGAAGACAACTATGATAAAGAACTACCGTGAAATGACACGTTGAACACTGTCATCTCAGATAAAAAAAACATGTTCAAGAAGCACTGTCCAAGTCGTCTCTAAAGTATACACCAAGTTGGCACAACAGACGTCAATAATCAAAAAAGAATACTATACTTTTACTATGCAAAGCAGCTGCGGCCTATAGATAAGTTACAACCAAAACTGCTTTGCAGCTGCAATTCACTCGGACCTGCTGGGAGACCTAACAACACTTCCAACAGATAGTGACACTCACACCACACACTTTCAATCAGACTGAAAGTTTCTGGTTGGACAGTGAAAATTTCATTTATTACTGATCACCAGTTCACCTACGTAAAAAAGTGAAGTCCTTCCCGAGCCACAAGGCCCATAGGGCGGCGCTGATCTCCGTTTCCTTAGCCCTCTGCCAAACACCAGCTGACACTGCGAGACCACGGATACGGGGCTAGTGTATCGCCCGGTGTGCCTGTTTACTCCCCAGCTTTCGCTGGTATTCATTGCGCCTACCCACGGAGGGATGGCCAGGCTGAGTTGATCTGGGTGGTTGGTTGCATACCGAGATGGTTATCCGTCGGCAGACGGTCACCCATCCAAGTACTAACCGGGCCCGGCGTAGAGTCACTTTGTTGATCACGACCAATGCGTTAACCACCACACCACGCCACCATCTATGGAAAGGCATATTCACAGATGCAGGATCTGAGCCTCTCTTGATAATGAGGATGCCGGTGTTTGTAAGAATTCTAAATGATTCAATATTAGGAAGCATGTTAGTCAGATTGGCAGTTTGCATGTTTAGACCGTGGTTACATGTAAAATAAAACATTTGCAAAAATGTTTTAGAGCCGTAGTCTTCCCGCAGCTATGCCATGGACGTAAAAATGTTGTAAAAATGTTTTATTTTATATGTAACCACCTCCTATCTTTAACATGTGTTCAACATGCTGTTTTCTTTTACATGTAAACACCTCTAAAACATTTTTGCAAATGTTTTATGGTGGTTACATGTAAAATGAAAAAATAAAACATTTTTGCAAATGTTTTGCAAATGTTTTATTTTACATGTAACCATGGTCTTAGAATATGTTGGCGGCTGAAGTAATGACCCAGACCTTGTGTGGGGCTCAGTCTCATATCGTTCCCTCGCTCCCTCCTCTTCATGTGTTGAGGAGGAAGGACAGGCACCTCCATAAAAGTTGTAGTTGTGGGCCTGATAATTAGGGCTATGCATTATGCAACGATTACAATTTTTAATCGCGATTAATCTTACAATTAAAAAATCTAATCTCAGTTAATCATACTTTTAATCTTATACAAAAAGTCGTCCGTCTCTGTGTCTGGTTGCTGATGTGAGTTTGTGAGTGTGTGTGTAGAGATGATGATGAAGTGTCTGATGAGGAAGCTGGTGATAAGGTGACATCAGTGGTGGATGATTGAAGTTCTGATGAATGTTCTGCCATGGACAAGTTATAGGGTCACTGCTTGTGGACAGTATTGATTACTGCGTCAAGAAACGTGATATTGGCTCAGTTGAGTTACGTTCTATTGCAGAAGGACATTGGCAAATTATCAATTATTCAACTGTTTGAACGATTAATTCTAATCTTACAACCAAAAAAATTAATTGTCTGACAAATTAATGCGTTAATCGCGACAGTTAATGCGATTATTTCCCAGCCGTACTGTGCTGATAATGTAAATCAAATCACCCGTGCTGCATGGCGATGCGTATAAAACCTTTCCTCCGTTTTAGAGTAAGTGTAAAACTGCCTGGTCGTGCATCTAACGCCTCGCTTGCACCGCCAACAACGAGCACAACAGCGTTTCCGCAACCATTGCGGGTCAATAAATATTCAATGCTTTCTTTGCTGCAGGAACAAAATCCTAAAGATGCACATACATACACACAGACAACTTTAATATTTTCACTTTGACTTTCTGTTTTTAGCATTTAAACTGCATTTTTCACTTTTACTGTCGATTTAGTTCCTATCTACATTGTGTCTTAAAAACGGTCCACTTTGTCTTCGCAGTAACTGTGACAGGTGTCAACTGATTTTCATAATTTTTGGCAGAAAATCATTACAGCAAATTTGCAAAAAGACAATACTTAAATCAATCCACCTTACGCAGTTTCTGCAATTGCACTACCTTGTAAAATCTTGATCGCAATTTCTGTCACATTTTCCCCACTAAAAGATCACTGCTTCATTTTGGCAATAACTTTGTCAATTTTCTTCCAAATTCCACAAATTTTGAAAGAATCATACCTGACCACTGTTACTACCAAATTAGACCTAATGCTACTGCAGCAAATGATGCATCAATATAACAATGTGCCATGGGTCACTGTGCATGCAAGACAATAGCAATGTTGATTCGAGAGACATTAGAATCAATTGGTTCTGACCTATGGACTACACTTACGTGTCCCATCCCCTTAATCTACTGTAACTGTACTCTTGTATTATTTCACACACTCGCATGAATCGGATGTAAAATTAAGATTTTTACGATTACTATGTACCAATATAGCCGTGACCATGACTAAACTTGTGACTGAGATTTCACAAGTCAATGCAACAATATGAACTGCGTACGACGGACCAATTATAAATTACCTTGTTGCAAATTTCCTGGCAGTAGGTATATCTCTTTCAGAAATTATAAAAACCAGTGGACATATGTGAAAGTAATAAGCTAAGAAAAAGTGGGCTTTCTGAGACACAGTGTAAATGTATCTGGCATCTAGTTGTATAGTGGTATAAGTACTTTTACAGTGATGTGCTAAATAGTCTAAAATGGTTGATCAAGGTTTAACATCCCACTGAACACACAAACTTCACTTCAGAGACGGACTTTTCAACCAGTTAGTTATCTGATAAAATAAGAAAACAATAATGATAAACTGCAAAAATCTTTAAAAATGACCAGCATAAAACTTGCAAACAAAACTTAAGTTTCCTCGAGGAAGACATAAAAAGAGAACAGATGAGAATCTATAATACTTAGCATCCAAAGCCCAAACCATTTGCATATGCATGATATGCTAATCATCGGAGATTTTTTAAGGAATTTTCACTGGGCGACATTAATCACCGGAATGTTTAGTCCACCCTAAAAACCTATCTATAACCTAAGGCAACGGGAAACCACCTCGGCTATTTTCCCTAGACATGATTCCCATCGATGGCTGCTTCGAAGATGTCTTGCAACTGTGCCGCTGTTCTTCGACGTCAACTGCCGCCTGCCGCCGGTCATCGACGGCTGCTTCAAGGATGTCTTGCAGCAGTGGCCGCTGTTCTTCATCGTTGACTGCCGCCGGCCAAGTGATGGGAGTCACTGACCTGCTGTTTACAGCAGAATACCAGAAGAAGAGAAGAACCTAATATACCAAGCACATTACAACAGTAGACCTAAGATTTTTAATAACGAGAAACACAAAACTAATTTATTAATGGTGGTAATAAATCAAGCATAATAAAAACCTATGTCGCCCAGTACCACAATATTTTAATGACTGGGCAAAAATAAAATACTCTGCTAATCGTATATCAGCAACAAGTTATCAATTCAAAGACACACTTCACTCACCGAGAGAGAGAACATATTCCCGACAAAATGGAAACATAAACTGTAAATTCAGTGCTATAGGGCTGCATCGAATACCAGGAAAATGTTTCTGAAAGCCAGTGGCATTGGTTGCAAAGTTGACGCAAGCACCGGAAGCTATTATGCCATGCGGATGATACATCATCAGATAGTTCTTGTTGGGATCGAGAGAAGCAGTTGACGTGAGTGTTATGGGGAAATAGTCCCGACAATAACGCCAGATTTTCCAGTTTCTTATCCACTCACACCGCCTTCCACCACGCTCCGGAGTTCGGTAGTCATAGACATACCAACCAGCATAGAGAAGTGGAATAAAATACAGACGAGTGAACAGCAGCCAAACTGCTACGATGCTGCAGAAAACCGTAAAGCAGAGATATGTAAATAGATAACAGCAGACAGCTACTGTTTGTAGTCGACGCTCCAGCGGGATACGTAGGTCATCCACAACTTCTATGCCGAGAAATTTACGAGCCATACCACAGACACTGACATCGAGTGCAAAGAGATGATCAAACTGCAGCATAAAAAAAAACAAAAACAGTCGGAACATCCGATCGCTCTATCTCATAAGAATAAACATTTTCAAAAGAACAATCAACTGCTGCATATTACAAACTTCTGTAAGCCTAACAAAGAAAATTACAATTAATCAGACAGCAGGCTCTGCAACTGAGCAAAACAATTTGACACTAGCAGCTTAATGACAAAGTACTTTATACACAGCAAGCAGTAACAGACTGTATCTGGAACATTTCTGTCTGATTTTAGCATTCAGACAACAGACACATTAACGCATTTGGTCTGCATTGTCTGTCTGTCTGGCAGCAGACCAAAGTCTAAACAGAGCCAGCACAGATAACTTCAATATTAGTGTCAGCTTAGCATACTCAATATTATGCACAGGTCTCCTGCTACTTGTAATCAATTAAACTTGCCATACTACTTCGATTTTGTAATGGTTGACAATGATACAATGATGTCATAGTCACTTAATGCAAAATATTAAACAAATGTATATTGCAAG